>BNJU01002902.1_pt1 | contig 133486 bp, 190 predicted proteins | sample 8539281 | NCBI WGS metagenome assembly BNJU01 (sample SAMD00202456, study PRJDB9452) | human saliva metagenome | isolation source: human saliva | place: Japan
AGAAATAAGAGCATTCATCTAGCCATAGTCTCAAAATCACTTTTTCCATATTTGGAAGTATTACATCACATTTCAACTGGAAACGAACTTGTGTCTCTTTCAATCTTTATTCTGCCACTTCCATCCCCATTTCTTCCACCTTCTATTACTGCATCTACATTCTCTTTGCATCCCTCTAACTGAAATTATAGCTCACTCTAAAGGCTTTTAAACATTGCAAACTATGAAAGAGATATTGCATTAGGAGAATAAGTATTGTTCCTTCAAAACCCAACACATGTACATCCTGTCTTATCACATACCCATACCAACGGTCATCCATATTCCTGCCGCTGTTGTCATACCACTTACAAGTCCCTGCTCCTATTAAAACAAGTCCTCCACCAAGTATACCCATACCAGATATTATACCCAAATTTCACTCTGATACATCCACACTTGTGCCATTGATGACGATAACATCCAAAAACCATATTTAGAAACCATCATCATAGTGCCGATGCTGATATTACAAAATGAGTTCTTACTCCTGCAGACTCATACGGCCTCTGTCTCCATACCTACCGCCATACCACAAAGTCCTGCGGTATATCAGTTGAAATAAGAACATCATCATTCATTAACACACTTCCATTATATCAGCCCTTTATGTCTATGCATGCTATTTCGTTTTAACAATAGATCCGGTATATGGGTCGTATTCAACGCTTCTGCATATGAATCATCACTACGCTCCCATCATTCCAAAAACTCGAAGTTTTCCTTTTGTCTGTATCATTTTTCAATACTAAGATGCCCTAAGTAACTGTTACTACAATATACTTTTACACCATACTTTTATTATAGATGATATCTTATATACGTTTCCTCCTTTTGGAGTTGTTAACTCCATCCTCCATCTTTCAACGACACGAAAGGCAAGGGACATTCGCTCCATAGAGATAAAGTCGACAACCATAATCATTCATCAACTTGATATTTTCTACAAACGCCACTTAATTCCATCAATATACATTACATTGTGTGTGTCATTCTACCTTCGTCATCAATATAAATATGAGGTGCCTCAGAGCCACAAAAATAAGGCCATCTAAATATCAAAATGCCAATGAGGTGGAAAACGGGACGAAGTTCATTACATGAGTCTCAAAATCCCTAATAACAGGAGATATCCTAGACTGTTATTGTGAAGGTACCTTGCTACCCCCATACGCCTTTTAACACCCTCTCGCAAAGAAAAGAGTAATGACTACTGCCTAATCTGAGTTTGTGGATATGTATCTTACTATACTTTCCGGCACATCTTCCCATATCATTTTCCTCAACCCTGAGAGTAATACCGTCTTCCTCAAAAGAGTATGCGCAACAAGGTTCTTGTTGGACCTTGTCAACCACTAATTTCAATTTGAAATTTCCAACAACTATTAATATGATCAACTTACATATTGGGCTTGCTTCACATAAAAACATAAGTTTAAGTTCATAATTTTCGTCTTGTTCTACTTATGGAAATCAAACAAGCATTTTAAAATAAAATGTTTTATATAAAAGACATCTCTCCATCTGTTTCGTCTAATATAATCCTTTTTATCCTTCGTGATTTCTCATCTCAAAGTCAGCACTAATATGATTTTGAGTATTCCAAAAATCCCTACGTTTATCTTTAATCAGTCTTATCGCTGTATAACGATACTTTTTCAGTCTTATAAATAGATTCTGCACCTCTAACCTCCTAAAATTATCATTTCTTTTCTTTATTCTTTCGTAGGAAGAACGTGCAAATTTAATCACATTATCCATAGTTCATATTGCCCATTATTCCTCTCTAATCTACAACCTAACAGGTTTTGTAATTTTTAACACTACTTTTTCTCCGTCTTTGTAGGGCAATAATTACCTCGTGAATTTCTCAAAAGCACCCTTTTTAGCATAGTCCAGCCAAGGATAATGAATTATTTATTTGCACATCATCATAGGTCGTATTTTTGACGACATTCCACCAAGTAATACTGTTGTTGTACCAATATCATCGACTCAAGCCACTCAAAAATCTAAGTGCTTTCTTCTTTATTATTTGAATACTTGAAATTCCCTAAGTACACTGCCCCCTCAACATAGGGTTATTACTGTACTCACACCCATCCTAATTCTACCCCTCAACTTTTTGAATCGGTACCAACAAATCCACTCAAATATGATTTATCATATGAATACTCATTGCCGTATTACCTTCGGCAAATTCTTTAGCTGTATCAGTCCACCATTATGTGTTTTTTCTTTTAGAAGAGCAATCGATGAATCTGAGGTCTCTTTAAGTGCTTTTCTTCATATTTCTATACTGTAGGAAAAAATATCATCCTCTCATCAATCAAAGTCTCAGAAATGACCGAAATAACGCATTAGAAACTCTACATCTCACAAGTTCCGGTTCTCCTGATGTAAATGTACATCCATATTCAACCGAGATCTGTTATTAAACTCTTCTAAAGTGAAAACTGGCTATTTGATTATACTCTTCAAAAGTCTTCTATACACTCTAAAGTCTGTTTATACATCTCATAATATAATCTTTTACTCTGGTATCCTCAAACAAATCCTCTTTCTGTAGAATAACAATTGTATACTTGAGGTTCCTGGAAGTAGCATAAACTCTCCCCATCTAAATACAGTATATCTCAGCGCATTAGTGGTAGGTATCCATCTAAAACACTCTGTTATCTCCTCGGTCAATACGTAGAGAGGCTCAACACCAACTTGCCAAAATTTGGAAACCAGTCTCACCCATACGAACAATATCATAAGATAGTTCAGGTCCCCACTCCTTCATAAGGTCATACATGTTTTCTGAGTGTAATTCAGTAATCCGTATTTTTACTCCTGTATTATATCTCATAAAGATTAACCATAGTTTTAAGAGCACTTGTCGTAGGGGCTTCAACAGACAAGACATTTAATACTTCTCTTCGCTATTTGCTCTCAGTCTTTGCCAATCGGAAAAACCTTTGGGTTGTATAATTATCTCATTACTACTTCCCAATTGCGATTAATCAAATACGATCGCCTAATTCCCATCTTCTATAATCAATCTCGTATTTAATAATATCCATTTCTGGGACTGTATATAGGAGAAAGCGAAAATAATATCCATCGGATTGTTGCTGTAAAAGTTCTGGTAGAGCAGCTTTAATTATCTCTGCCAGTGATAGACTATCTGTTACTACTACGTCCGGACAATATGAGTGAGACTTTTTACTACACTTTTGATGGCTACACTGTTCAGTAGTAATCAACCCATATATTTCACTGATTTTTGTCAGAATTATTTATTCTTTCAAAAAGCTATCGTAAAAATTTCTTTTTACTGGTGTTAATCAATGGTCCTCAAAAAGTGCGACCTTTCTTGTACCCTCCACTCAAAAACTCTTTTTGCAATATTTTCACCAACCTGTCTACTCGTCATAGCTTATAAATCTCACTGCTATAGGATTGCTTGTAACGAGATAAAATCACGTCCTCTTTCGGAAAATCCAGCTTCAAAGTAGGGCTTACTTCCATCGGATATTGAAGTAAAAAACAGCTACCCTTCTGTCATCCTGGACGTGACCTTGAATTTGCTCATAATCACCATTATCATTTGTAATATACAAATCCACTACATACTCTCTTTCGTTCAGCATAATCCTTTAAAAATTAGAGAAAAATCTATGTATGTCTTATCGTATATATTAGGTACTACAACCGCTAAAACCTTTGCCGCCTTTACGAAGATTTTTGTGCTTTTTCATTAATAGCTATATCCCATCTCCTCAACAACCTGCATAACTCTCTGTATTTTTATCACTACTACATTATCCTTCCCATTCAAGACATTTGAGACAGTTGCAGGAGATACTTTTGTTTCTTTTTGCTATATCTTTAATAGTTGCTATAGTGTTACACTCCAATCTATTTTACAAGTACAAAAATTTGCTTGTAAAGAATCTTATATTTTGTTATTTAACAACATAAAATGATTAGAATACATTATCTCATGAAAATATAATAATAACAACTTTTCCACTTAAATATTGGATATAGCTCAATGTTTTTAGCATTCTCTTCACTTATTAATCCTCTGTCTTTAAGATACTTACAACATTGATATGTCCAACTCAGTTTGAATAATGTCAAATCCATGGTCGACCAATCATCCCCAGCCCTTTTCAGGACTTTCAATGAGTGAAATATCATCGGTATGCCCTGCAGAAAGTGATATCTTAAAAATCATATAAAACCGCATTCTCCCAAAGAATCTTCTTTCTTCTTCATCTGATCAATATACTCAGGTTGAATTACTGGAGACCGTTCAGTTCTTAAATACTAATCTTGCCCAATATAGTTTATATATCTGATGTTTTCAACCATCTCTGATGCAGTGTCTTCCTATATATATAGTGATGAACATATACGAGGGAGCAATTTCCTCAATAATTTTAAGAACTTTCTTGGTCGGCGATGTTTTTTAAGAGAATTTGCTTCCCCATATTGTGTCGTTCAACAATTTTAATCACATCAGATATGCAAGTACCAATCCTATCAAGGTTCAAAATACAACGTCTCTTTAAAGTGTTCAAGTACCTCGTCAAATGCATTAATTCCCCATTGCGTCTCATTAAAAATCAACATTAATCAACCTTAGTTGTCTAATCTCTTTACTGCTTAGTTGAGTAAGGTCAATATCTTTGTTTAACTGATACGGCTCTTTCCCTGTATGAAAAATAAAAATCTCACCATCTACACTTTTAAAAAGATCCATTTCCAATATAGATGCCCCGCCTCGTAAAGCAATACTCAAATGCAGTAATTGTATTACAAGGAATGCGAGCACTGGCAGTCCCCTGATGTGCAAAAGAATCTGAACAGTATCATTATTGAATAAATGAAGCGTATTATTCATTCCATTTTTCCTCCAAAATTTCAATCATATAAATGTCCATTCACTAATCACAATCTGATTGTGAATTAGCTATTTATTCTTTGTCTCAAATAATAACAAATCAAACCACTTCAGGAATACGGAAACCAGCCCTCATAATATCATCTTTTATATCATCACCCAAATGCATACAATAAATACGATTTCTTTCATTAACCTGAATCAATTCACTCAATTTTTAAGTGAAAAATGAGATATACCATCTGTATCTAAATATGTGATTCTGGTACATAGTTTTTTATCTCCAGACAGAAACATTCTTAAAAATATTTTCAGGTATAATACTTGTATCTCCACTGTAATACGTCTTTCTCCCATCACAATCAAAACACAAAACCACAACACAACATAGTCTTAGCGTGAACAACCCTCTGTACTTTTTATTCTAAGGCCTTCTGTTTCACATTTACTAAAGTCTGGTAAATTCATACATATCCGGCTGAACCCCGCTTTTGAGACAAAAATATGCACAATGGTATCTTCTTCATACTAGTAGAACTTTTTATGAAGCACAATATTACAGAATGAAAGTAAAGAACCCAAACTGCCTATATGGTCTCGGTGATGAAGGTGCGTTATTAGTACAGTAATTTTTATCATAATGATATATTTCATTCCTTGAGTACATTGACTTGAAAGTGCTTTTCTCCACAATCACTAAATATAAACATCCTCCATGCTCGAAGAACGCACAGTTGCCGCCAAGCACGATAGTACGCCGCCCTATGCCTGTAAATTTTAATTCCATATTTCCTCCCTAATCAATTATAATTCATTATACAAGCCAAGCTACCATATGCATCTCTCTATCACGAATAGAAGCACTCAACTCTTGCTTACATCCCATATCTACTGGACCAGGCTCAAAAATTCTCCTGTCTTTCCTTTAATATAAGCCCTTTGCTGTCCAATTCACCACAGCATATAATGGTTTTTGTATGGAAAGGTGTATTGTAGATTTGGAAATGACGATTCAATTTCATTTGAAAATCTATGTTTAGCAAAAATCCTTTCCTATCCAATGGTTAGATGTTATTTAGTGTATAGTATCCTACCCATTGCATTCAGTATAGACTATTCAAGATGTATGTCCATTTATGCATAAATAGACCCTCTTACCATTTTTGTTTACATTGTCAAACAAGTCCAATAATTCATCAGCATTTTTGATTCCTCTCTGAACTTTTATTGAGGGCTGATGCGAAAATATAAACCACAGGCATTTCTGTCTGAGAACAATTCTTTTTCAAGCCAGCTCATTTGTTCAGGATCAATATACGGAAGATCCTTGAATCAAAATAGTCCCTGTAATAGTAGTCCTTAAACTCTCCACTTTCTGTTTTAAAATTGTTTCCATCCAACACAATAAACTTCCAGCCTTTGCATGTAAATGAATAAAATTGATTTTCCATTCCATAAAAGCTTCATTGCCTGTTTTTGAACAAAAACTCAAGCTCGTGATTTCCAAGTATATGATAATGAGGTTTGGAGAATGGTTGAACTTCTCTAACAATTCAATTTTAGGAACGTCAATCGAGTTGTCATTGCATTTTAAGATTAACCGGAAGATTCTCTGAGCAAAGGCACTTGCTCGTATCTTCAGGATAGCAAAAATCTCCCAATTGTATTATAAAGTCAACATTTTTCTCCATCTGATCAATAAATGCATTTAATCTAGCCCCTTCCATCATGTATACTATCCAGATGTAAATCCGTAAAAATTCCAAATCTAACATTATTATAATGCATTTTATTACTCTATATTTTAATATAAATTAGCCCTTAACACCACCGGAAGTTACTCCAATCTACAATTTTGTCTGAGAGGAATAAGCATATTATTATTGCTGGCATAAATACAATAACCACTGAAGTAAAACATTCCAGCCCAATCTCCCTGATTGCATCATAGACTGAACTGTTTGGTACAGACCCACGCCAACAGGACGAAGCCTCGACTTTATTAGCAAAAATAAGTGCCTTATGAAATATTCATTCCATCTACTTATAAAGTTAAAAAGTGTCACAGTCATAACTGCAGGTTGAGCTAGAGGAAACATAATCCTCCAAAAACACTGTATCGGTCCGCAACCATCGATTGTCCCGCTCCTCGTAAGCTTTCCAGATATTCCCTGAAAAACGCCATAAGGAAAAAAAGTATATAGGTACCGAAGTAGCAGTATATAAATATCAGTGAAAATGGTTCCACCCAATTTAAGTGTACTTACAATCGAAAAATACGGCATAACAATCATAATTCCAGAATGCCATGCAGTAACAATACTCTTTTAATCAATCCGCAAACCTGAACTTAAATCTCGTTAGACAACAGGTCGCAGGCGCACTCATAATAATTGCAAGAAAGATGATGGAACTGTATAAATCACTGAGTTTAATAAGTCTCATTAATGCTTTATTCCCTAAAAATGCTTTCTATAATTCTCGATATGCAACCCCTGTAGCCAGTACATTCCCCTGTGAAATCTTTCTTTGTTGATGACAGAGAGGTCGCCATAATCCAACCAATCATAAAAATCGTAAAAACGACCATACGAGTCCGCTTATATACACGTAATAGACGGACTTCTTTTCGCCAGCGAAAAATTTGTTACCCTATTATTCTTTCTCATCATATCACCCTCCCACATATCATAGCTTTCATCTTTGATTGCAATGATTTTAAAAATCAGTGAAACAAATACTACAATTACTGTCATTAATATCGCGTCACCGCCATTCCTGCGTTAATTGATTCTGACGCAACTTCTGTTCCAAACAAAGTCTGATATGTAAAGAGTATAGGAGTATATGTATTTACACCGGCAAATACCTGAGATAACGCAAAAAGCCCATTGTCCTTGTTGTCCACAGTACAATTGCTGTCCCTCAAAACACCCTTAGTTAATGGGAAAAATAATATGCCAAAAATCGTTGAGATCCTGTTGCACCTTCCAAGGAGGTCGCCTAAAAATAATCCGTTGGAATCTTTTCAATGCCTCGCTATAAACATCATCATAAATATCCGACATTGCCAAACACATTGGCAATACACATTGATAAAAACATATTATCCGGAACTCAGCTACTGAAATTCCGGCGAGTTTTGTCAGCCCTAGTTTTGAAAATGTGGTAAGTAATCCAAATTCTACTGTTATAAAACATAAAGCACTACATATAACCCTACTGCAATAGTCGCATAACATTTGGGAGGTACACTATTGTCCTAAAAATTGAATCTAATGTCTTTTCGAAAAAGCAAGTGCGAATAACATAGATAAGACAAGTGTTGCAATTCCATTGTATATCCATATTTTTCCCTATATTTGCCATCGACCTTACAAATAATGAGGTTTCAATCAATTTAATAAAATTGTCAAATCCAACGAACTTCCAATCTGCAAGTGGAGTAGTAACACTTTTGCATTGAACATACTCTATGATAATTGTTCTCAAAGTTGATATATATAACTATCATAAGAACCACAGCTCGCATCATAAAAATCAAAACCGACTCTCGTTTGTTTCATAAAGCCCTTTTTAGAAAAAGGCAAAGGTCTCATCCCCTTGCCTTTAACAAATCTTTTATTTTTCTAATTAAAAGCCACAGCAATTTTGGTACCTTATGCTAATGGCATTGATTATCTTTCACAACAATCACAAATTAGAACTTAGATGCTATTTCTACAAACTTCTCAGCTGTTATACTCCGCCCATGAGTTTAAGGCAGGCGTCTGCATAATCTGCTTACTATTACTATTTAGTATCAGAGAGGTCTGAGATGGATATCTTTTTGCATACTTAGCCATAACCTGCTGTGCATCCTTCAAACCATCAGCCATACGCCATCAACACTTACAGGAATAGCATTTGCAGAATCTGAGAATTTCTGGTCAAAAAGCTGTGTAACATACACTCCAAAAGTCACATCGCTTTCAGCTTCTTCAGCAGTTGCTGACTTGTTGATAGCAATACCATAGTCGCTATAACAGCTCTGTTGTCTGGTCATCAACACCACCTTCAACAGTTGGGAAATGCAAATGAGCCCCACTTAAAGTTTTTAGGAGTTGATTCACTTACTTCGTTTGGTAACCAGGTTCCATTAATGTACATTGCAATTTTTCATTTATAACCATACTCTGCTGTGCATTTGATATGTATTTGTTTCAATAACCGGATCAAAGTAACCCTTTCTTAGCCATTTCTTCGATAGCTTTTGTCGCCTCCAGAACCTTTGGATTGTCTCCAAGCTTGGGTCGTTGCTTAATTTTTCTACTTTTCATTACCAAGCAGACGACTCAGATAGTACCCCACCCAGCTCGTTGCATATCCATTATCAGTAGTAACCTAGATATAGCCTTTGCTTTTATTTTTCACAAGCATCCATTAACTCAGCCTCAGTTTCAGGATACTTGTAATACCACATTCATCAAAGATATTTTTATTACAGAATATCATAAAAGCCTGAGGTGCATAAGGAAAATATGAATACTTCCCATCAAACAATGATGCTGACAATCCAGACATGCTTGGCATAATTCTATCAACATATTTTTACCACTCAGTTGACGCATATGTCTTTTCAAAGAATGGAGTTAAGTCCATAGTCATATTCTGACCATATTGATTTTATATTATCCGCATTTGCATCCATCATTGTAATTTTGGTTCCGGCGACTACTGCTGAACCAACTAAGTTCCTGTTATCACGCCCGTTAAATGTAAAGTTGATTTTTCACCCGATTTGCTTTTGTAAATTCATCTGCAGCCTCAATGCAAGTGCCTGAGCCTCTGTTTCACCCAGCTTGACCAATACTCAATATCTCCCTTTAGCTCTGTTCCATTTTCTGCAGTAGAAGATGTCTTGATTTTACTGCTGAAGCTGTTGATGAAGTTTTTCCGCACCTGTTGACGACTTAGATGACGAGTTATTACTACAGGCCATTAAGGATAACCCCATAGTTACTGATAGTGCAAACTGCTAATACTTTTTCTATAGCTTTTTACCTCCTATGATCTAAAAATAAGTTTAACATCATAGGTTCATTATAAGACATTAATTAAAACGTGTCAATATTAATTTTTGTGTTTTTAGTACATTTATTGACATATAATTTTATATATTATATGCATTTTTACCTTTATTTATTCTTTTTGGTTGATATTTTTAGCTATTTTAAATAATAAATAATTGAAACGTATTATTTTTCGTCTTATATATTTCTGTAGTTGCACCACACTTTTTCTTCCTCTACATCTATCTGCCTCATATCCAGCTTCCTCAGATTCTGAGTCACCATAGGCACCCTCGCCTTCGGCACATCCTTCCCACTACAGGGCGGATTCGGACTGCACCGTTAGAAACGTGCACTGCTATAGTGCATCTATAAAAAGCTCGGAGCTAATCCGAGCTTTTTACTTATTAGTTTATGCCTTTATTTATTTCTGCTTGCTACAGATGAAGTCTCTGGGGTCTACCTTTGTCATCAAACCAACCCACTCTCCTAAGAGAATCTCGACATCAGTTCCCTTTACATGTTAAGCGCAATCTTTAGAGCATTTTTCTTTAAATGACAGAGGAAGTTCAGACAATTTCTTCTTGTCGATTGCATATGTAAGTGTCTTAGAAGCTCTCTTATGTCATACTTTGAGCCCCATACTCCGGTACGTCATGGTCAACATTAAGAAGGGTATATACAGCCTCCATTCCGGTAATGAATAGAGTATTCTGTAGTAAATATAGTGTCTCTTGATGTTTCCGTGAACTGTCCAAGGAATGCGAAGAACTGCTCCCTTTAGGAACCATAAGAGGTCTGTCCTTTTCCTTCCTTGGCTGGAAGAAGGCATTGACATATAAGGTATGAAGCAGGTGGTAGTGTGGGCTTACTTTTGCCCATCTCGTCTATCTTGTCAAGCGGAGCTCCTATGTGATACAGCCACTCTCTGCACACCCTTCACCTGTACAGTCACGCATAGCCTTCTTGACGTAGTTTCCTTCTTTATTGGTAGGCAGTATATACCCAAATCAAAACAGTATCCTTATTTTGAGACTTAAACTGTGGCTGATGGTTGATAGTCCAGTGACAGATACCAGTTATCCGTACTATCCTTTACAGTTACTATGCCTGCCTGGTAACCTTTTCTGCCCTTGGGTCTCTCTTACATATGCTGATTATCCTTTGAATGATTTCCTCATCTGAGGTTTCAACTGTTGCACTCATCCAGTTGGTTGCTTCAACATCACTGCAGAACTTATCAGGATTGCCATACTCACCGTTTTTAGCCTGAGATGCGATATTTTTCCACAAATCCCAAGACTCACCTTCACCATTCTTCACATTGCTTATATCAGGCGCGGTATTCTGGTCTCCATAGCAGGAGGTATCCGTACAACAGCCATTTGTAATGAATACCAAATCATCCTCTACAAGGTCTATCTTATCCGTCTCCATTCTTCCTTATACAATCTGAGTGGCAACCTTTCTTCCATCTTCATCCTTAATGATAACATTTTTAACATCTATACCGTATTCTACCTTTACTCCGTGATTTTCAAGATATTTTACAAGTGGAAGTATCATACTTTCATACTGGTTGTACTTTGTAAAACGAAGTGCAGTAAAGTCAGGAAGCCCATCTATATGGTGGCAGAATCTACATAGATATCTCTTCATCTCAAGTGCAGACGACCATCTTTGAAATGCGAACATGGTCTGCCAGTACAGCCAGAAATTAGTTTCCCAGAAAGAGTCCGGCAGAACCTCACTTATCTTCTTGTCTTCAAGCTCCTTCTCCGGTGTCATAAACAGCTTGGTAAGTGCCATCTGAGACATCTTATCAAGTGTAAATTTTTTATCTGTATGTGCATCCTGTCCGCGTTTTTCAGAGGCTCTGCAAAGCGAGTAGTTCGGATCGTGTTTATTTAACCAATAATATTCATCGAGCACAGATATTTCGGGATTTTCTATGGAAGGCACATCCTGCGTACATGTCCCACATACACTCAAAGTGGTTGTCCATCTCTCTTCCGCCCCTCATGTAAAAGCCCTTTCTCACATCTTTCCTACCATCGCAGCTGCCTCCTGCGAGCGCAAGCTTTTCAAGCAGATGAATCCTCTCACCCTTTACCTGTCCATCCCTTACAAGATAGAATGCTGCAGAAAGCCCTGCAAGTCCTGTTCTATTATAGGCTGATTTTCCTATCGGCTCCCTCCGGCTTCTCCGGCTTTGCAAATGCTTCATAAGTTCCTGCTGAATAATACATAGGCTTAGTCTCCTTTTCATTTATCTTTGTGGCTAAACTCCCTTGTCTAGCTCATCTGTTTTCTGTGCATAAGTATAAGCATTATTCTAAGATAATATAGACACATATCGGGGAACTGTCAGCATACAGACAATCCCCCTGATATTAGTTAAATACGACAAATCACCGTCTTTGTCGTATTTATTTATTAAGTTTTGCATTGTTTAGAGCCTGTTCAAAATTGCCTTGAATAAGCGAATTTAGGCGTTCTCAACAAGTGCGGGCTCATCTTCATTCCATTGTCAATCCATTCAGTAGGCCCAAAGCCATATTTATAAAAAGTTAGCAATAAAGGCCTTGTCTCTTCTGATAACCATTCTTTGCCTTTTCCTCCAACACATTGTAAAGAAGCTGATATGTAGCCTTATACAAGTATCTGATGCAGATAGTCACTTGCAAGCATTGCGGTAAATATTTATAATAAAAATTCTGTCTTTTATATCATGTTGAAGATGGACAAAATCCTTCCTGCTGTGTAGCATAGGTACGGTTTTCGCTTAATGCTCTTCTGCATCTGATTCGCATATCCATTCCGTGAGCTCCAAAATGTCATGAAAGTGATAATAAAAGGTCTGACGGTTCATCTCTACACTCTTTCATGATATCATTTATTGTTATTTTGTTTAGAGGCTTTTTCCATCAATAATCCTTAAAAAGCAAATGCAATAGTAAGCTTTAGTGGTTGACTTGCTCATCTTTTTCACCTTCTTTTCTCTGCCTCATTATATCACAGTACATTTGCAAATCTCAATATCTTCGTAGCTGAGCAAATCAATCATCCCTCATACTTCTAATAATATCCCCTTCTTTCTTAGGTTTTCTATACACTCAGCCAGATATTGGGGATTATGCTCTTTTGTATATTGGGCTACTTTATAGTCTTTTTCTTCAAGATTATCGTAACTCTCCGCTGTCTTTCCCTGATAATTCTTATCTCTCCATTCTGTCGAAACCTTGTATCCTCTTTTTCCATTTCGTCCATAACTAATGAATGGTAAGCAACATAGCAGTAAGGTGAATATAAAAATACATAATCTACAGTTCTATGTCTCCTCAGCCAGCTGTTACCCCTAAGGGCACAACATTCTCTATGCTGTCCAAGAAGCTGATTTTTAGGTAATATGGGGATTAGTTGTTCTATGCCACAGTCTCATATGTTTTCTCCTGTTAATAAAGTTGATTCTCGCAAATATTTATTGGGATATTTCTTTAGTAAAGCGTTGATATATTCAATAACTGATTCCTGATTATTTTTCCCATCCATATACTCTTCCAGTATATCAAATAATCCCCTGTTTTTCATTTTCGCTTGCATCTTTTTGAAATATCCCAGATATGGAGAATGGCATTGCTAAAATCTTTCTTACTTTCTGCCATATCTCGTACTCTTTTTGTATTTTATCTTGCAGATATAAAATATCAACTTCCTTTTCCTTTAGATACTCCCCTTATCTCAAGATATGTCTTATGTGACTTGCTTTAACACAAAAATATTTATGCCCATAGCTCTTCACATTCTTTTTTAATAACTTTGTTGTTCACATTGCACCTACTTCCGAGTTTTTATATTGTGTACTACCAAATTTAGCTATTATCCTTTAGTCTTAAACACCCTGAAATGGTTTTTATTATCCTTGGATTTCTCTATGTTACAGGTAAAACCACACGTTTTATCAGGATTTTTGTTAAAATGAGCCCCATTAGGAGTACTCTGCAAATGCTGTACTATAGGCCTTTTTCGACTCATTTACACTGACAAGCAATGCGTATTCCTTCCCATTTTCAATATTATAAAATTCATCAATAAAACTCTTGATATTGCACCAGATCATGTTTTTCATAGACAAGCTCATAGTCTGCATTTTCAGACATATCAAAGAATTCAGCTTCTCTTCCACATCTTCTCCTTCGTGGAATTCTTCATAATCAAACTTATCAATATTTGAAATAGCACATTGTCTAAAATAGCGATTTACATTATCGATTAATCCTCATACTTATCTCGTGATAGTCCAAACTCTGACGTTTGATTGTATGCCCTGCATTTCTTCAGTAATTTTCTTCCCTACTGCATCAATCTTATTTTTGATATTATTCATTTCAGTTTGATATGACTGTCGGATATCTTTGATTTCCTGCAATCTCTTTTCCTCTTTAGCTATTTTTCGTCAAAGGCTCTACAGATTGCAAGATTATCCTTATCAAGAAGCCCTCTTATCTCATCTATTGTAAATCCGGCTTTTTGAAGATTTTTATTTTGACAAAAACGTAAGCCTGCTCCTCATCGTAATATCGGTATCCTGACCACTCCATCTACTTTTAAACCGGTTTCAGTAGGTCTATTTGATCATAATAACGAAGCGTCTGAGGGTTGCATCCACAGATATGGGCAAATTCTTTAATCGTCATATCTTCCTCCTTCCTGAACCATTTATATCATTATAGCTTGCTGTAAGGTCAAGGAGTATTTTGTTTAATCTAAGGGAGCTTTTTCACCCTATATTATCTTTGGTGCTCCTATTCTTATTTTTCCTCATATGATTTTTATACAGTCGTTCATAACAAACTCCCCAAGGAATTTGAAAATATAGTTATTCTCTAAATTTGCAATAAGTTGTTGCAAATTTCCAGTACAACAAAAAGCATTTCGCTGTTAACTGCAGTGGCACTTTTATTTGGCTTCTTTTTGAATCTTTTTACTTACGTCTTGTAAATCTATGTGGCGTATTCTCTATCAATTTTAAGATTTCGCTCATTTCTTATTCATCTATCTTATCTACACTAATATGCCTTTTTGTATATATGTACCAAGTTACCCTACGCGATGACTAGCCTTAATACACAAACTTTCAACTTTTTCCTTGATAAAAATGTCTGTCTTTTAAACTTGCAACTATTTGTATCTTTCTTTAGGTAGGTTTCCAAGCATAGGAATTATGTTAGCAGGAAATTAGAAGTTGTCGCTCTTTTAAAGATCTGACACATTAGTTGCTTTTTATTTGTCTCTAATCGAAAGAACAGTTGCACATTATAATAATTATTTTACAAGCATAAGTTATATTTTGATTACCACCTACTGCTAATTGTGAGAAAAAGATTTATTAACGAATGTGTCATCACATATCCACAAACTGTTTGTCTTTATAAACTAATGTGATAAAAATAAAGCAATTAGTTAACAATCCAAACAAAATCCAAACGCCTGTACTTGTAGCAATGTTCCTTCAATGTAGAAATAAGCAAAATGCCATATTCCCCTATAGAACAAAAAGTAATTTAAAGTTGAACTATATAACTATGGCGTTCCATCATAATTGGTTGAAAAATATATCTCCACCCTACTTCTTCAATCCCACCAAAAAGGATTGCTTTAAGAAATAAGATAATAGGAATATACCACGCATTCAACGCTAATTTTCCATCAAATGCAACATAGCAAAAATTCAAAAACAAGAACACAATAACGAGTAAATAACTGCTGATGTTTTTGCTTTATAGCGAAAAATCCTTTAATATTTTTCTTCGTACTGTACTTTTTGTATCTAACTACAATAATAGTTCTCCCATAGAGCAGATGAAACTCCACCTATTCCAATAGCAACCATTCCCATTGGCGTCGTATAATCTACAACAATACCCAAGTTACGCAATATAAAAACTATAATACATATCATCAATATTTGCCCTAAGGTTCCTAATAAATAAAGAAAAATTGCCTTTTTCGACTCATAAATTTCCACCTGAATTTCTGATTTATTAAGAGGTTTTAAGCTCCACCTTCTTGCCCTTCGAACAAGGTATCCTCGCTCAAAGAGCTCGGTCAATTCTAATTTATTGATGTGTTCTTTTCGTCAACAATGTAACTTCAAATCTTCTTCAGCTTTAATTTCCTTTTTCCCTGCAAATACTCTTTTAGCCCGATTTCACCCTTTATTCTTTTTCTCTGTCAAAAACTTGCTCTCTTTTCTTCATTTCAAGATAAGAAAACCAAAGTAAAAATGATACTTTAGGATTCATTTTTAAGTCTTAAGTATTCGACCACATCATACTGCAAGCTAAACATTTTTGCTGTTAAGGGTAATTTAGAAAAATACTTATTTAGCTTTTGTTTTCCTTGTTCCTTTTCAAGCTTTATTCCATTGCTCATTTGGTAAAACACAAAATAAAAAGCGTATCATCTTCCATACCTCAGTAAACAAACATATGGAAAAATCTCTTTATAACTTCATTTATCCATATTATCGTAGTGTCCCTATCCTTCTTTTTCCTCATAAGGGATTTTTTACAGTCTTTTCCTTATAGGTTAAAATAATGTCATTACCATAAGGTTTATCATTATTTTCCATTTGAACGGAAATCTTATATCCAATGGCGTGGTTAAAATATTGTACAATATCCTCGTCATACTCTCGCCAATCAATGGCAATGACTGTATCGCTTTCATAAAAACTGTCTGTATTCTGCGGGTTATTTAAAAATTCATTAATGACATTATAACTCTTATCCATAACAAGCTCCCAGTGGTTATTGACTGATAAATCTATTTTCTTGATTTATAAAACTTAATATACTTTGGATCATCGTATTCAAAATACCTGTATCCAACTCCTTTTTGTTTTACAAGATTTTGCCATATCTCAAACGCTTTATCAAGATTCCCAGCTTCAAATTCATATTTTTGCTCCATATGTTCAATTTCAGAATCAAAACAAATGTAATGTGTTATTGTTTTTCATCATTCTATCTAACCAGCGTTTTGCAATTGGCATATCGTTATTTTTTAATTGCACGGCCAAAAAATGTCTTCGCATAATTATAGCCTTGATTCCACTTTGTTCCGGACTCATGAAAGGCCTCCCAGCCTTGTTCTGCAATAGAAAAACCCTCCTCTAATCTGTTCTCGTCAAGCTTACTTATGGCTTCCTTACCATAGGCACAACATCATCATATCTTCGCTATCCAGTAACATAGTTTACTTTCCTCCCTAAAAATTATATGTGTTATCTCTGTAAATCTAATTTGTCAGGTTATATAAACCAATCTAGTGACGCTACGAATGATAACATTTCAGACTCGCTCCGGCATCCGCTTCGCTCCGCTTTCAAGCGAGAGCTTAGAATTTATCATTCGTAGCTGATACCATAAAGTTATTGATATTTCATTTACGGACAAATCATCTCTTTCCTGATTTCTTTGAAAACGTCAGTACTGAATGTAACAAATAATACCGTTTCCAAGATAATCGTCAGTGTACAAAGAGCAACAGCCACAGGAATATTTGACTGGAAAACAATGGAACTGCCAAGCCCTCAAGAGATAAACCAGCACAAATGGAATCATTAGTCCATCCTTCAGCTAATAATAAAGGGAGTCATATAAAGTGGTTTTTTTCAGTGTTTTTCTGCACCGACATCTTTTTCCCGACAACAGGTAAAGACCATCTATATTTGCAGAGAATTTCAAATTCCTTTAATTGATCTCATAAGTTTTACCTGTACCCTGATGATTTTTACTTCAAAAGCAGAAATTTTACTCTTTTTGAAATCAGAAAAATCAACCTCATAATAATGAGTACTTCCGCTCTTTTTCCCAAGTGTAATAATACAGTTCCTCTGCCTGTGGCATTAATCATCTGAGCCACCATATTTTCATGCAAGTACCTGAGGTTTGCAGGAAGCTTATCCGAAAGCAGTTTCTCATATTTCATTTTCATATCGCTCTGTCAATAAACATAAGAGTAACAAACAAACCGGTGTCCTGCAAGGTATAGCTTTGTAACTGTCAAAATCCTTACTATCTGTAAGACTTACCCTTTGGATTAGTCACATTGTAACAAGGTAACACCGTTTTTAGAATCAACCAATTCATAAAATAGTTCTTCGATTTTTGAGCTGTTCCTTTTTCCTAATGCTGAAGTTATTCTGTATTTTTAGTTCCTTTTGACAGCTGTGCCGGTATGGAATGGTACATTGCCGATATTTTTTTCCCGATGGATCCATTTTCCTGAAATCGTCTTCGTATAGAGCTATAATCTGACGCTTAACCTGTTCTATTTTTGCAAAAATTTTCTCTTTATTAAGCATCCACTGCCTGTGGCATACCACCCACAGCCATATAGACTCTAAGGTCTCTCATCAGTTTTCTGTTTGTGTCCTGTCCCATCGCTTTCCCGGTTTCATAAACTTGCTTTTAGCAGTGAATAATTAAAAACCCTGTCGATCACAGAACTCTTCATAATCCATAGGATTAATCTGCAATTTCACTTTCTTCTGACGGTATCAGAATATCTTTAACATTTCTCTTAATTGAAATTAGTGAGCCTGTTTCCAAATAGTGGTATCTTCCATCTTTACCAAATGTTTGATAGCCTGCCTTGCTTTTTGGAAAAAGCTGTACTTCATCAAATATAATTAACGAATCCTGCTCATAAAGTGTGATTCCTGTTTCTGCCTGAAGCCTCAGGAAAAATATATTTAGATTTCTATGTCATCAAAGCATCTTATTATATTCTCTGCACTTTTGAAAAATCTATAAGGATATAGGATTTATATTCTTTTTGCAAATTCTTCTGCAATGGTTGACTTTCCCACACGCCTTGCTCCTTCAAGCAATATAGCATAGCTGTCTGAATAATTCTTCTTCCATTCTTCAAGCCTTTCTATAGCCTTCCTTTTAAATATCATAATATACCTTGTATGATAATTAGAAGGTAATTATCACTATTCCTTTCTTTTAATATTGGTATATAATACATTCAGATACTGTGACTCTTTGATTTTGTCTTGTAGCTTTGACTACTTAACAGGAGTGTATTGCCGCTACCTTTATCTGAATTGTTTATGTGCTGGATGTACCGGAGCATTTGTTCCAATGAGTACTTATTTCAATCAAGTCTACGATGATAATCGTTTGCGGATATCACAGTATCAGATCTTATGAAAGGGAGGATTACCTCATGATTTATGTAGGCATTGATATTGCCAAACTTAACCATTTTGCCTCTGCCATTTCTTCAGAAGGTGAAATACTCATCGAGCCGTTTAAATTCACAAATGACGCTGATGGCTTCCATCTGCTGGCTTCCAAACTCGAATCATTCGATAAGGCCAGCACCATCATCGGTCTTGAGTCAACAGCACACTACGGTGACAACCTAGTTCGATACCTTGTTGCCGGGCTTTACAAAGTGTGTGTACTAAACCCTATTAAGACGTCTCAAATGCGTAAAAACAACATTCGCAAAACAAAGACGGATAAGGTCGACACTTATGTCATTGCTAAAACTCTTATGATGCAGGATACCTTAAAATTCATCAGTTTCTATGATCTTGATCTGATGGAATTGAAGGCACTTGGACGTTTCCGTCAGAAAGCAATAAAACAACGGACACGCCTTAAAATACAACTGAAAACTTATGTTGATCAGGTATTTCCGGAATTACAATACTTCTTCAAATCCGGTCTGCATCAAAAGGCTGTATATGCTGTACTAAAAGAAGCACCTTCGCCTAACAGGATTGCTTCCATGCATATGACTCATCTGGCAACTCTGCTCAAAACTACATCTCACGGACACTTTACAAAGGAGCAGGCCAAGGAATTAAGAGTTCTGGCACAGAAGTCTGTCGGCGCAAACGACAGCACTTTATCTATTCAGATAACCCAGTCCATAGAACAAATCGAGTTACTGGACAGCCAATTAAAAAAGATTGAAGAAGAAATGACTGATATCATGAAGTTCAATGATTCTGTCATAATGACCATTCCGGGTATCGGTTATATAAACGGCGGAATGATTCTTGGCGAAATAGGTGATATTCACCGTTTCTCCAACCCTAACAAGCTGCTGGCTTTTGCCGGTCTGGATCCATCTGTTTACCAGTCCGGTAACTTTCTAGGCCAGACGAACACGGATGTTCAAACGCTACTCCCGTGTACTAAGATATGCACTGGTCAATGCACTTTGAATGTTATTAGGAACAATTTTACCTTCAAGTCTTACTATGAAACCAAAATGGCTGAAGGGAGGACACACTATAATGCCCTCGGACACTGTTCCGGAAAGTTAGTCAGGATTATCTGGAAGATGCTCACTGACAAAGTTGAATTTAACCTCAAATAAGAGGTCTATACCAACGTCGATAGTACTTGAAAAGGCACCCTAAGGGAGCTTTGTTAAAGTTACCCTTTTTACCATCGATATAAAAAGAAAGTTTTACCTAATTTAAACTTGACTTTTCATAGCTGGTCTCCTAGTAGGTATATTATCAGATTTTTACATTTCTTCAATATTTGTTTTTTACAGTTTTTATACATTTCTTCAAAGTTTTTGTTTCAAGTATGATATTTTTAGAAAAACTGACTTATGAACTCTATGATGTCTACAGGGCTCTTGTGTCTTAGGCTCTGAGTATGACATGATTCAAGCTGAGGTTTATAAAAATAGCCATTTTTTTAGGAACCAGTAATGATAAGTTCTTTATTACGACTGCTCTAACTATTAGTTACCCTATGAGAATCTAATCCCTAGGCTATATTCGTGAACTTTTATTGCAAAAGCCGGTTGGAATGCCAAATATACAAAGATAATTGCAACTTCATTATCAGAACAGTTACCACATCTCCTGAGTTTACACTTATTAACGGCGCAAAATGCCAATCCCCTTTTACATACTCTTTATCAGTCTTTCCAGTAATTCAGCAATTATGGGTATTAAGTTATGCTATTGTCTATGTACTTTCTTTTCTGTTTTTTTGAAATATTATATGATGACTGTTATCTATTTTTATTTAGATCAGCTTATGTGTTACATAATATACCTGTTTTTTTCTAAATTAAAATAAACTAAACCATCAGTTCATCTGTTAATTCCGGATTAAAACTTAAACCATAATAAAAGCTTGCTGATTTGTTTTATTATCAATTAAGCTCCCAAAACGTATCATTTTAAAAATCTACCATTTCTATAAATGTAATTGCATCAACATTACTTGAAGGAAACAACTCCAATACCGTATCAGCATCCATTTCATCTCTATGATATTCCATAAAAATATGCAACAGTGCCATAGTATTCATTTTTCCTCATTCGATAATGTATTTTTTCAAAAAAATCTTTAGTCGCTTTCTACTAATGTATCCACTTCATCTATCATAGATGCTACAATTGCCATAGCCTCGTCATTTGAGGTTAATTCTCTTCAACATCAAAGTAAAAAGAACTATTACTTTCTCTGGTGACAAAAATTTCTCTCCTTTTTTCATATTCTGATGGTTGGATAATTATTACTTTTAAATTCATCTCAATCTCCTTGAACCTGTTGCAAAGTTGAAAACTATTAAATACCTTCTTTTGTGGACACCCTGAGGGTATAACCATTCCGTTCCAACGATCATATCCGTGGCTACCATTTGCTTTTTAATGCAGTAATGATAACACTATTTTTCTTATTAGATTAAATACATTATAGCGTGTAACAGGTTGGATGTCTATGGGTTTTGACCATTATTTAAATATTTTCAAATAGCATTATCTTATTCTGATAAGTGACATCATAAGTGACATTTCGTGTCACTTATGAAATTCACGCATGGATAAAAAATTGGGAGTAACAATCCGTCCTCCAAAAGCGGAGATTACTGCTGAGAATAAATCATATTTACAGACGCTTGATACGCTTGAACTTTTGGATAAAGCTCCCATTGATGCAGAACATCCGTATTCCGTTATTGCCAGCCATATACACAAACTTGTCTGAATATGAAAAGCTTCTGTTCTTAGCAGACCGTTATTATAATAAAAATACAGTAATTCAGCTTGCACATACAGCAGGAGAAGGAGGCTATGCACTATGAAACTCCATCTTGATCAAGAAGCCTTTCGTGTGCTTATTGATACTATTCATACACAAACCGGATATCGAGGTGATGTCCTTGAAAAAGATTATTATGTGTCATTATTTGATTTAGTAAAGTCCCATCGATCATCTTTAATCCTTTTCATTAAGTTCATATAATGCTGTCTTTTATCCAAATCAAAATGCAACATATGTTTCGCTTGTTCATAATTACACCAGTGATAATCTATATGTTCACTAGATATCTGAATATCTTTAGAATATACTTGCACTGCGTAAGAATAGATGGGTATTACATATTTATTTCCCCAGCATTTTCTAGCCTTTTCTGAAAAAAATTATCTGCTGAAACATAACACATAGATTCCAACTCTTTATAGTTATTTATTGGGGGAATACCAGCTTCTTCAAGGCTTTCCCTTTTAGCAAAGAACCATTGAGTTTCTCCTCTTCTCCGCCACCTGCTATAAATTGCCATATATTTAGATCCTCTTTTTTAAAAAAATACAGTATAGTATATTTCTCCATCATATAAGAATGGTAAGACTAAAACATTGTATGCACTTCATATACACCTCCATTCTGATTCTCTCACACGACATATACAGTTCTCATAAATATATTTATTATATTCATAAGTAGGGGGATTTGCAATTGCATAATGTATATCATAGGTTGAAATGGAAAAAGGAATGTTTGGTTAGTCTCGTTAGTTTCATATTAGTTTGCTGTTAGTTTTTTTCAACTATAAGAGATAGCTTTATGTTATTTGTTAGCTCTACAACCTGTGTTATTTTTTTGCCAGTGATAAGTCCTGCACAGTCAGACATTTTTTCAAATCGCATTTCTGGAAATTGACCTTTAGCTCATCCCATACAAAATACATTTCATCATCGTCCCATCTCATCTGCCGCAATCCGCATACATTCTGAAGTAATGAACGAGTTTCAAATGCTATATCTCCTGATATATATACATCCTCCCTCGTTCAACAGCATAAATAATGATGTAATAAAAATCCACTTTTTGAAAGTCCGTAAGATGATGGAGAGAATATGTAGCAAATGATTGCGTCATACTTTTGTTTCTGTATCGGCTCCACCTAGCCATTGAAAAATCGCCTTCATACAAACTTGCTTGTAGTATTTTCTCTTTTGCAAATTTCTAATCATTCTATCTGAAAAATCTTGTCCGTAAATCGTACAGCAGTTTTCATATAATCTTGAAGTCAGTACTGCTGTTCCAAACCCAATATCTAAGACAGTCTTCGCAGATGAATAAATTACACGATTATATATTACATTAAGAATAGATTTGTAGCCTGCAAAAAGGATACGAGTCCATATTTGTCAGACAAACCTACACCTCATCATAATCGTCTGCCCATAAATCAAAAACCTTTTTATCTTGCATATTTCACCTCGATAACTTCTAATTTGTATTTCATTATACCCTGTTAAAACATAAGTTTTAAAGTCTTATTCTCCGCCAAACAAGTATGTGTTATTTGAAAGTTTGTGTCAAGTACTGTTGGCAAATTTCCTTACTTTTTCTTTTTATCATTGTTTTTATTTTTTTGTATCACAAAACAAGACTGTATGATTGGGAAGGGGCAACCCTTCTGCTATTGCAATTATAATTATACACTAACAATAGCATTACTTTTTACTAGTAAATTTGTCACCAACCGTGACAAGTATTCAACAGCCTGTTATCAATATTTAAGCTATTTTTTTCATAGCTATATTGAGAAATACCTTGAGGGACAATCTTGTGTGCCAGAAAGGTCAGCCAAAGCGCCAGTGACATGTCGCTTTGGTTCTTTATTTTTTTCTTGTATTCCTTTACTACTCTTTTCTACCTGTTCTTCTAATTGTTCTCTATCCGGAATATATAGCGTATACTTAGAAGCAAATATCTTATTGGATAAACTGCCAAGTGCATATTCTGCCTGTATACTGTCTTTATCAGTACAAAGGATAATCCCAATAGGTTCATTATCCATTTCATCATTAACTTCGGCTTTATAGTAGTTAAGGTACATATTGAGTTGTCCTACTGCTTCCGGCATTAGCTTTCCTGTTTTTAACTCAATCAGAACATAGCTTTTAGGATTTTATTGTAAAATACCATATCAACATAATAGTGGGTATTTCCAAGTGTTACCCTTTGTTGTGAGCCTACATACATAAAGCCTTTGCCAAGTTCTAGCAAGAATTTTTCAATATGAGTTATCAGGGCTTTTTCTAAATCACTTTCCATAATTGGCTTTTTTCTTTCAGGCAATCCTAAAAATTCAAATACATACGGATCTTTTTATTACATCACTTGAGTAGCTTTATTTTACTTTCCTTTAGAGCTAAATCTAATACTTTTTCTTTATTTTCATCTCCACTGATAGCAATAATCTCTCAAATAATGATGTTTTTATTTGCCTCTTTTAGCTCTCTTTACAGACCAATCTGCACTTACCGTTTCTTTTTCATAAAAACTTCTTTTCTCTTCATCGCTTATGGAAAGTAATTCAAATAATGTGATTCAACTTAATTTTTCCAGACACTGTCTGGAAAAATCGAAAACTCAAATAGAAATTTCTATATTAAATAAGTTGACTTTTGAAAATCCTTTCCATATTCTTTTGTAAGTCTCTTTGATAAGTCTGTTATTAACTGTTTTCCATACTCGGCTCTATCAGAATTTCCCTGTTCATCTTCTACGATAATTCGCCCAATCTCCCAATAAGTTTGAATGAGGATATTATTAACTCTTTTTGCAACACTATTTTCTGCATTATCCATCAATTCTTTAATGTCTGCTATAAACATCTTTATGAATTTTATCTATTTTCATTATTCATAAGCTACCACCTCTTTATCTGCTATGATTTTAATTATTTTAACACATATAAGTTGTATGGTACAGATATATTCTCAGTCCGCCGAAAGGCATGGACCAGCGAGAACATCCGTCAGAGGAGTACCATTGACTTACTTGACAATGATTACTTTCTAAACGATGAGGACACTGACGTTGTAGATGAAGAAGGATTTTATATCTTTTAACCCTCACACCGCCTTTAGCTTTTCTGTGCCCGCAGACTGGCGGGCATTATTGTTTTAAAATCTTTAATGCCGCTATAAACATCTTTATGAATTTTTATCTATTTCATTATTCATATAGCTACCACCTCTTTATCTGATACGATTTTAATTATTTTAACACATAAGTTGTATGGTACAGATATATTCTCAATCCGCCGAAAGGCATGACCAGCGAGAACATCCGTCACATGAGTACCATTGACTTACTTGACAAGGATTACTTTCTAAACGATGAGGACACTGACGTTGTAGATGAAGAAGGATTTTATATCTTTTAACCTCACACCGCCTTTTGTTTTCTCGTGCCCGCAGACCGGCGGGCATTACTGTTCTTTAAATGCCTTTACACCACTGAAAATGGAGGGCTTTCTTATCAAAAGGAAAAGCGTCATATCTACCACCATTTAGTAATAGGCTGACGCCTGATTCTTTACCTGCATTCTTTTGCAAAAGAGAACTGCCTGAGATTTGTTATCTCATTTGTCCATCATAATAATATCACACCTTAAAATAGAGGGATGTTTTGGTTAGTCTTTCGTTAGTTTTATGTTAGTTTGCGGTTAGTTTTTCAACTATAAGAGATAACTATGTTATTTGTTAGCTCTACAAACTGAATTTGTCAAGTAATCAGATTTAAAAATATATTTTTTAATCTTATAATTACATTGTAACTCTAATTTTTGAATAAATTACTAAGACTTCCATACCCTAAAATGGGATCCGTACCTTGAAAAATTCAATACTTGAGCTACTAAAATAACGATTTATGCCACTACAGCCTCCGGATGGAGCGCATTACGCAGATATTCAGGTAGTCTTGCTTCAAAATCAGCAGTAAAAGCAGTCAATTGCTCATCACTGAGCTTTAAGATTACCTGAAGGCTTGCCATCAAGGCATCCATCAGGATGCCAAGTGATCTGCTGAAAGTAATGTCTGCCATTTCATCGACAAGGAAGAAGAACAACTCACCAAGGGTTCTCTGATCTTCATTTTGACGTTGCTCCATTGCAATTAACATATATCTGGTAAGCACAATTGCTACGTGGGCTGTTAGTGCATCATAGGATAAGCTATGGCATTCTCCAATAAGATTCAGCATAGATTTGCAGGTTTTGAAAAAAACCTCAATTTGCCAGCGTTTTCCATAAATACGGATAATCTCTTCTTCGGAAAGGGTAGTATCTGTGCAGATAAAAGCAAGCCAATCCTTGCGATTAGCTTTGTTCCTTACACAAACAATCTTTGCCGGAATTGGATTCTCCTTTCCTACCATAACACAGACAGAAAGCAGATACTTTGATTTGCCACGGCGCTTTTTGTTCCGGGAATAAATCTCTTTGATATTCAGTTGCTCACCACAGTGTGAATACTTGATTCGACTGCTTTTCTTAATCATAGCAATTACGTCCATACCTTTTGAATGGATAGCTGTGATTTGAGCGGGGTTTGAAAACCAGGAATCAAAAAGGACATAATCAGCTTTCAGCCCTGCACTGAGAGCAGTATCCAACAGTGTCATCATTGCTTCAGGAGCTTTTTGTCTGAGCAAGTTTACGCCTTTTACCTGCAAGGGTTCTGTTATCAAAAGTGTTTTACAGGACCGATGATATTTGTATCTTTTGCAGATGCTAACAGGCGACTGTTCACGGATAAGTGTATTTCCATCGCTCCAGCTAAGGTAAGCATACGAAATCCTTTTTGAAATGCATATCCGTGTGATCGAAAAACCTTTGACCCAAGCTCAGTTTTTCTTGCAATTGGTCGATTGAAAAGACTGTCATCATGATGAAAACATTTTTCCTTTTATCATCTGTTAGGTTTTTGAGATCATTATTTACGATGTCAGCAAAGAAGAAGAGAAGTAAACGAAGCCAGTTTGTTTTTACCGAATTAAGAAACGATAAAAGTGTTCTTTGAAAAATCTTCCTTAAAGAAACCGGTACGTTGTTGCATATACATACTTCTTCCAACGAAAATGTTGCTGAGTTTGTAACGAAGCAAAGAAACAGGTGAAACACCTTTTTCTTTTCATCCCATTACATCTGGCAATAAGCCTGCCAAATGATGATGTCTGGAAAAATCTTCGAACACAGTCAATTAGTTATTCTCATCGAAATGATTTTGTGTTATACTGGACATAGTATAAATCTCCTTTGTACAATGGTTTCTTGTCAATTCCATTATACCAAACTGGGTAGGTTTATGCCATTCTTTATTGGCTGAAATATTGAATTTTCAGGTTCAACACACCGTATTGGTGTGAAGTCTTAGTAAATTACATAAATCATAATTGTATTTTTGTTTTTAACGTTTCTTCTGATGAAAGTTGTGAAAACAAATAATTTAGGACTTCCTCTGTAAAATCACATAATATCCAAATATGATATTTTTAAATAAGAAATGTCATTTTTAATTCTTTTCCCCAAAATATTTTTTTATCATTATGAACAAGAATGGAATCACGCCTAGTTATAAGGGTTTTAATTGCATGCGAAATAAATTCATCATTCGTTATTTTTCTTGAAATTCATTTAATTTATTTAATGTGTCATTATTTGATCGGAAATAAGTGGATATTCTTTTACATTTTTCTATTAAATTGGGAATGGTTTTTAGCTTGTTCTGACTTATCATATAATTTTTATAAGAGCTAGCATATAACTGTCTACTAATGCACATCTTATAACTAGTGCAAAAATTAGGTACAGATTCAAAATTTTTTCATATTTATCAATATCTTCACTTACGTTTATTAAATCTTTCATGTATACTAACTGCATAAAAGTATCCATTTATCTCTTCAAGAAGATCCTTTTTCATTTTTCTTTTTTGAGTCACTATTATCCCTCCTTTTTATCATAATAAAAGGTTATTTTTTTCACCCCTCAAATCCAAATTTGTATTTCATTATACCCTGTTGAAGCATAAGTTTAAAGTCTTATTCACCGCCAAACAAATATTAATTATCACGTAAAAAGAATATCAGTAAACTACTCTCTGATTTTTGCAATAAACAAAATGACAACTCCCTATGCATCCAACATAAGGTAGCTCACTACAAGAATTGATAATGTAATGCCTAACTGCATACAATCCAGTGAAAATAGGAACATAATTACTCCTACCATAGCAATAAAATTAACAAATGACAACATGACCGTATATTCCGGCAAATATACAAACAATATAGAATAGGATAGTGGTTGCAAGAATCATTGCAGGTTTTCCCTCTGACAAAAATCATTCTGTATTCTGCTTTTCGCTGACAAATCTGTCACCAAAAATGCTGTTTCAGCATGAAAAAGCAAAAGAATGACTTATCATCATTACCGCTTACAATGGATGTTCCTGCGGAATCGAACCCACAACTAGTGCTTAGAGGCGCTTGTTATATCCATTTAACTAAGGGAACAAATGGCCTTGCCACCTCAACTATTATAATAAGGCAGGGACGCAAAGTCAAGAGAAATTAAAAATCAGTATCTGCCTACAGTTGACACTATACGTCAAAAAAAGACTATTATTCACTTAAAGATGCATAGATATAAATCAGGAGGTAAAAGATTATGTTAAATCAGACTATTCCGATCAAAGTAAATGGTGGTGAAGCTAAACTTTATACATATCTGCTTGATAATTCGAAGGAAATCGATATATACAGAAAAGGCCTTTAGCCTTAATATGTCCAGGTGATGACTATGGCTTCACTTCTGACAGAGAGGCAGAGGCAGTAGCTATTCAGTATCTTGCAAGAGGCTTTCACGCCTGCGTCCTTAGATACAGCGTTGCCCCAGCTGAATTCCCTCAAGCATTGTGTGAGCTTGCTCTGGGCGTTGCTCATATAAGAGAGCATGCAAAAGAATATCATGTAAATAAGGATAAAATTGTAATTGTCGGTTTTTCCGCAGGAGGGCATCTTGCGGCAAGTCTTGGTGTGTTTTGGGATAAAGAGTGGCTAAGTAAGGAAACAGGTTTATCCTGTGAAGATATCAGGCCAAATGGGCTTATTCTCTCATATCCCGTTATAACTTCAGGTACAAAGACTCATGGAGGCAGTATCACAAACCTCATGGGTAAAAAGGAGAGCCCTGAGCTTAAAGAACTCCTAAGCTTAGAAAATCAAGTCACCGCCAATGTTCCTCCGACATTTATTTGGCATACACTGACTGATTCCGCTGTTCCTGTGCAGAACTCTCTTTTATTTGCTGAAGCACTGATAAACAACAAAGTGTCCGTTGAGCTGCATATTTTCCCGACAGGCGAACATGGGCTTGCCCTTGCAAATGAGGAGACTGCCGCCAAGGGAACAAGCTCCGGTATAAACAAACGCTGTGAGGACTGGATGGAGCTATCCTGTCGCTGGCTCCAGCAGTTAGGGCAAATAGATATGGCTGAATAACAAAATGTGAAGAAACTTCTATCCCTTGCTTTTCACGGATAGAAGTCTTCTTTATTCTACAAACCCTTAACCCTCAAAGCCCTTATAGCATTTAACACCGCAATCACCATTACACCTACATCAGCAAAGATTGCAAACCACATATTTGCTACTCCTATAGCTCCAAGGAAGAGACAGCCAAACTTGATTACAAGTGCAAATACAATGTTCTGATACACTATTCCAATGTTCATACTTCATTCACTTACCACCCTTCAATGAGATTTGCTAGTATCTCGTCCATTGTCTGACGCATACTCTTTGTTTCAGAAACCAGCACCATATATCCCATCTTACGATATTGCTTAACGGATGCCGTACCGGAACGTCCCTAACAACTTTGCAATCGTTATATCATCAACGTGCAATTCTGTAAGTTTTCTTCCGTAGGGACTTCTAAGCATGTGCGTCCAGCAACCAAACAATTCCCCCTGATCATCTTTCAACTGCTTCTCCTGTATCATGGTCATTACCTGATACTGAATAGTAGTGTATGCGATGGGCTTGTCTGGATCGCTTTCAGAAGTGAATACATACTTGCTTTCCCCATGTATTTTATTGGTGTAAGTGATTGTTGCATTGATCAGAGCAACCACATCTTCATTAACTGTCTTCTTTATAATTTCGTCTGGTTTTTGACCTGAAATACTGCTATAACGTACTTCCCTATCTACCACCGATATACAATCCTGTAAGAGCGTCAGTGTATCAGAGATTCTTGTGCTTTAACAGCTGGTGCGTCATAAGCACCCTGTATTTTGGAGAGCCTAATCATTGAAGTTCCATTGATCATATATTCATTTTATACCAAGAGCTCGACTTTTTCGAAGCCGGGCTCTTAAATTTCTTTACATAAATGCTGCATCATAACCGATGACATTCTATTTAGAGTATCATGAAAAATCTCAGACTTATGCAGATCATTTTTTCAATACAAATGAAGCTTTATCACCTGTCAAACTGTCTTTTCCGATAAATATTTCAAATTCTCCTGCTTCGCTCGCATAGGTTCCATCCTCTGTCAAAAAACGCAGTTCCTGTTCTGTTATGGTAAAAACTACCTTTTTTTCCTCTCCAGGCAAAAGCGTAACCTTCTTAAAATCTTTCAATTCTTTGACCGGACGCACTACAGAAGCCGCAACATCGATGGATATAAAGTTGCAAGGTTTCTGTTCCCTCGCAGTTTCCTGTATTTTTACAATTACTTCCGCTTCAATCTGCCCTGATGTATCCATCCATGTCTGCTTTTCAAAATAAATATCGGATAACTCAAATGTCGTGTAACTCAAACCATATCCAAAAGGATACAATGGCTCATTTGGAATATCCAAATATTTAGAGCGGAATCTGTCTTTATCTTTGCCTTCTATATGTGGGCGTCCTGTTGAATATTCATTATAATGTACTGGTACCTGTCCTACACAATGCGGAAAGCTCATAGGCAGTTTTCCACTTGGATTATACTTTCCAAATAAAGTGTCCGCAATTGCCCGCGCTCCTTCCGTTCCAGGCAGCCACACCTGAAGGATAGCTTTTAACCTTTTGTTTATTTCACGTATGTCTAACGGACGTCCTGAAAAACAAAACCACTACTATATTTTTGATTGACTTCTGCAATTTTATCAAGTAATGCTTCCTGTACCTTAGGAATCCTGATATTTGCGTTACTAGCTGCTTCACCCGACTGTAAACGATCTTCTCCAATTGCAAGTACAACCATATCTGCCTCTTTTGCTGCCTGTACTGCCTCTTGCGAGATATGATTCTCTTGCTCCTGCGTATAAGATTGCTGCTGCTGTTCTCCAAATCCTTCCAGACATATATCCGCCCCTAACATTGGCGACCCCTGGCAAAACGTACTGTTTTCTAAAATGTACTGTTCCTGTACTGCCTCACGCAGCGTCATAACATCCTTGACATCTGCTATAAATGACCAGGCTCCAAGTAAATTTCTGCTATCTACGTACGGACCAATAAAGGCTGTCTTTTTCTCTTGACTTAAAGGCAGGATATGTTCTTCATTTTTCAGCAAAACAAAAGATTTTCTTGCAGCTTCCCTCGCCAGTCTCCTGTGCTTCTCGCACAAAATATATTCCTTTTCTTTTTCCTGATCTGCATCTTTATATGGATGTTCAAAGAGCCCCAGCTTATTTTTAAAAGTCGCAAAAATACGCAGACAGGCTTCATCTATAAGTTCTTCTCTTACTTTTCCATCTCTGACCAACTGGCACAACTTTTTCACAGTAAATACCTGTCATCATATCAATATCAACACCCGCTTCCACTGCGCGTACTCGTCGCTTCTTCTCTGTTTGCGCAATATCCATAGTATATGATTTCCTCGATTCGTCGCCCAATCTGATATAAGTACACCATCGAACTTCATCTGTTCTCTTAAAATGTTTCTCATCAATTTTTATTCCCAGTTGCTGAATTCCATTAACTGTATTAAAAGATGTCATAACAAGAGCTGCACCTGCATCGATTCCCGCCTGATACGATGGCAGATAAAACTCTCTAAATGTATGTTCTGAAAGTTCTACCGTATTATATTCTCTTCCTGCCGTCGGTGCGCCATATCCTGCAAAATGTTTGACACATGCTGCCATTGTATAATTATCTTTTAAGCTGTTTCCCTGAAATCCGCGCACCATTGCTGCACAGAACAAACTGTTCAGATATGGATCTTCTCCTGTTGATTCCATAACCCTTCCCCATCTTGCATCTCTTACCAGATCTGTCATAGGAGCGAATGTCACATGGAGACCGCTGACCGAAGCCTCCTTTGCTGCCGCAGATGCACACCGTTCTGATAATTCCGGTTCAAATGAAGCTCCCTGTGCAAGCGGGATAGGAAACACCGTCTTAAAACCATTTATGACATCTAACATAAACAGCAAAGGAATAGGGTGCGGATGCTTTTTCATATATTTTCTTGTATATTTTTTAAAGTTTCAGCTCCCAAGGCCCCGATAACTGATCCTGCAAGATTTACATTGTTCTGTAAATCCCTTATCTGCCATAGGACCCGTGGCAACAGTTTTCCCATTAAAAATCTCCTACCACCTGGCTCATCTGATTTACTTTTTCTTTCCAATGACATATCTCTCAAAAGTTCTCTTAATTTTTGTTCTGTCATATGTTCTCTCCCTATCCAAATTTTCTTCTATATTCCAGTAGCGTCAATCCAGTATTTTTCTTTGAACATTTTTGTAAAATAAGAAAAATTACTATATCCAATATGTAATGAAACTGTATTGATCGGAAGACTCTTTGCCACATAAAAGTTTTTGCTTCGTCTACCCTTTTCTGCAATATATAATTGCTTATAGATACTCCCTTTTCTTTTTGAAAAATTCTAGACATATAATCTGTATTTAAAAAGACTAATTCTGCCAGTTCATCTCTGTGGATATCTTCCTAAAATGGCTGTCAATATAGGTACATATCTGATCTGCAAACAGAGTCTTCTTTTGTAAGATACCATTTATATTCAACTGCTTTCCGTATCAGATTTTCTACATATTCTATCATTTCGTTAAATCCATTTACGGCGTCAAGCATATAATTCTCACTTTCTTTATCTGAAAAAAGTGCATTTGCGTAAATTCCCATTTCTGACAGCCATACATACACCATCTGTGTAACATCCGTCCTTAATGACAGCAATAATTGCCGCGTAATCATCTCATTCTTCCCGACTGTCTCCAGATAATTGCGTATACTTGTTATGACGGCTTCCACTTCCTCACCTGCCAAAAGTGTTTTCCATGTATCCAGCTCCGGGTTTTTATAGACTGTTCCACTTGGCTGGAATTCATACAAATATATAACCTCATTCCATACTGACAGACTGCTTTCACGCATCTTCCGCAAATCATCAGCCTGTGCGATCACTTCAGAAAAATTCACTCCAATTTCCTGCTCCACACCAAAAATAGGAATGCACATGATCTGTCATCCATTGTACGAACTGGTAAAGCACATCTTTTTCCTTTATTTTTTCTCCTTCTTCCAGTATTTTGTCCGTTGATAAAACCACCCAATAGCGATATTCATTTTCACACAGTACGGTGTCCACTCTGACATAAAGAGAATCAAATAATTCTGTCAATACATTTTGCATGATAAATTCAATGGTTGATGGTTCCCATTTTTGTGTTTCTTCCGCTTTATGATCCATACAAAAGCAGACAGGTTTAAAAATATCAATCCATTTTGATACAGCTTCATTCTTTTTTCAGATTCGTAAAACTGGTTTTGCGTCATGTTACCACTTAATAGATTTCTCCAGATATCTTTTTGCAGCATTGTTCTGTCTTTTTCCCACTGGGCACTCTCTTCTGTAAGTTTTTCTATATGCTGTCCCTGACGCACTGCATGTTCTGCTTTTTTTAATGCTTCTTCAAGTTTTTCAAAATCAATTGGTTTTAACAAGTATTCAACGCTTTCAAGCTGTATCGCACGTCTTGCATAGTCGAATTCTGCATAACTGGTCAGAAAAATGACCTGTATCTTGAAGTTCTGCTCACGCACCCATTGCACCAGATCAAATCCTGTTGCAACAGGCATCACTATATCACTGATAATAATGTCCATTTTAACAGCTGTTATAATTTCCTGCGCCTGTTTCATAGTAAATGCTGTATAAATCTCAGTAATTCCCTGTCTGCTCCCCAGCGAGATATTTTTCTTTATACTTTCAATCACACAACGTTCATCATCCACCAGCAATAATTTCATCCCTATGTATCGCTCCTTCCGATTTTATATGGAACATGAATATCCACAACAGCACCACCTAATGGACTATTGCTAAAATGAATCTCACCCTGATTCCCATAGTAATACTGAAACCGTCTCATACAGTTCCAAATACCGATATGCTTTCCATTGTCAGAAATGCTTTTGTCCGTTTTGCAGTTTACATAATATCTCATCCGAAAAAGCCTTTTTCCCGTATCAGAGATAAAAATATTAACATATTTTTCATTGTCCCTGTCTTCAGGATATACCGTAACTGAAATCAGCATTTTTCATCTGCTATCAATGCCTGCTTTGCAAAAGATTTTCTACATAAACCTGTATTAAAAATGGAAAATATTTCTGCATTTGCTACTTCATCATGAACTTCAAAAATAATAGGTAAACTTTATCCGGATACCACAAAGAATAGAATTTTTAAATAATCTTCACATGCTTTTGATTCCGCTAAAACCGGAACTCTGTCCGTTGTATTTTCGAAAAATATATGAAAGATAATCGGAAGTAATTTTTGTCATCACCCTTGCGTGTTCATAATTACCAAAAGTCAATCATGCTATAAATAAAATTCAAGCAATTCAAATAAAAAAATGTGGTCGGATCTGCATTTTCAGATAATCCAACTCAATTTTCTGTTTCTAATTCTCTTTCATATAAAGTAATCTTTCAATTTACGGATCTGATGGATCATTGTACGGAATTTTCCATCAATCTGTTCTAATTCAAGCAAATTCCCTTCCGTCATATTCAGCGTATATCCACCCTCATCATATTGCTGAAGGTTTTTGCGTGAACACTTTAAGTGGCTTCATAATATTGGAGTACACATGAAAAAGCAAAACCCACTCATAACAAGTATCATAAAGATCAATATCGTCATTCCGAGCAGACTTCCTGTCATCAGACTTAAGACACCTAAGGAAATCCCAATTCTAATTTCAAAAGGAGCTCTGGATAATTCCTGATGGATCGTATAAGTATTTTTGATATTCATATCTTGCGGCTCTGATATAATTCCGCTCTGATTTAACATACCTATGTAGACCTCATCCTGATTTACAAGGCTTACATATCCATGTTTTCCCAATGAAAGTTTTGAGAATGGTTCCAATATACTTTTTACATTTACAACACATCCTAAAGCAATTCCGTTTTTTTGTGCAATTTTACAGATATATACCCTCATTATCACACTCTATTACATCCCATTTTCTCTTCACCGCATATGTCTTTTTATCTAATTTATCTATCTGCTCACGAATAGACGCCGTAATCTCAGGTGACATTGTGTAATTTCCATCCGAAGACAATGAAAGCTGATATAGTTTATCCGTCTCGTGTATATATAAAAAAATTCTACATTCTGTTCCATATTCCCATGCGGAAGAGAAATATTCTTCTCGGAGTTCTCCTATCGCATACTCCGAATAATCCCCATTTTTCATCAGGTTTACATTTTCCCAGAACGTGGAATTTGTCTCATTTGTATCCATGATCGTGGAAAAAATTTTTCGGCTGATTCTCAAAAAACGATTGTCCAGTTCCTGTGCATACAACTGTGCCATCTGACTCATCTGCTCATAAATCTGCCCACTTGTTTTGTTAAAATATAGGCATATCCTCCCAGAATAATTACCAGAATGACTGTCATAAAAATTAATATTTGTTTACTCTGTTGTGCTAAAGATTTCTTTTTTCGTCTTTTTATATTCATATTTTTCCCCAAACACTCATCTCGCTCTCTTAACCTTTTACTGCACCAAGCGTATACCCTCTGCGAAATATTTCTGTAAAAACGGATAAATGATAAATAACGGAAGCATCGCTATAAAAAGCAGTTGCCATCCTTATGGATGTTGTCGGAAGTTTTGCTACTTCCGCCCCTATATTACCGGTAACCTTACCACTTGCAAGATACTGAATATCCGTAATCATCTGATTCAAAAGATTCTGGATACTATATAATCTCTGTCCTTGATTTCCTGATAAATAGTATAACCCATTTTGTCCAGTCATTCCAATATGCCAGTGCAGAAAAACAGTCCCATGGTTACCAGGATCGGTTTACCAAGTGGAAATGTAATCTGTAAAAAGATTTTTGTGTGCCCTGCGCCATCAATTTTTGTCGCTTCATACAATGCTTCTGGAATACTTGTCATAAAATAGCTCCGTATCATCAGCACATTGTTTGCACTTAACAGCAAATTAGGAATTATCAGTGCCCATATTGTATTTTTTATATGAAAATAATTCACATACATCAGATATGTAGGAACTAACCCACCATTAAATAACATTGTAAAAAACACAAAAAGGTTATCCGCCTTCTATAAGGTAATGTCTTCACTGACAGCGGATATGCTAACGACGCTGAAAACATCAGGTTTTAAAAAAGTACCTGCTACCGTAACAAAAATTGTTACACCGTATGCACTGAGTATTTTTTCCCTGTTTGATAATATACTGATATGCATAAAAGCTTACTCTTTCCAGAAAAATGAATATCCATTCGGATCAGCACTCGTTTCGTCTGTAATGGATGAAATGAATACCAGTAGAAACGGTAAAATAATGATTAATGTGATCACGATTAATATCATATTGATCCAAAACTGATATCTCTTTATTTTTGAATTTGTCATAACAGACTCCTCCTAAAACAATGCTCTATCTTTATCTACAAGTCTTACAATCCAGTTACTTAACATGACAATAACAAAACCTACTAATGACTGGTATACACCCGCTGCAGATGACATACTGATATTCCCCTGTTCGATCAAGGCACGATATACGTATGTGTCAATTACATTTGTCGTCGGGAACAACACACCAGAATTCATTGGAACCTGATAAAATAGTCCAAAGTCGGAATAGAAGATTCTTCCAATGCTCAATAATAACAAAGTAATAATTGTCGGTACCAGGCACGGCAATGTGATTTGGTAATTTCCTGCCACTTTGCGGCTCCATCGAGTCTTGCTGCCTCATAATAAGTCGGGTCAATACCAATCAGAGATGCAATATAAATCAAACATCCGTATCCTACCCCTTTCCAGCAGTTTGCAATAATAAGAATCACCGGCCAGTATTTTGGGTTTTGATACCACTGAATTGGATTTATATGCAATAATGGCAGGATTGTATTGTTTACAAGGCCATTTTCAGCACTCAAAAGTGCATACACAATATAACTCAGAATGACCATCGACATCAAAAATGGTAATAATAGCACTCTGATATATTTTTAATTTTATATTCTTAACTTCACAGATTAAAATTGCGATTGCAATTCCAACAACCATATTGACAATAATAAAAGCTATATTATATAACAATGTATTTCTTGTAATGATCCAAGCATCTTTTGACGAGAACAAAAATATAAAATTATCCAGTCTTGCCCACGGACTTGCCAAAAATTCCTTTTTGAAAAATTCAACTTTTTAAAAAGCAAGTACAATACCTGTCATTGGCAGATAATTATTGATCAGCAGATATAATAATCCTGGAAACATCATCAGATAGAGCTGCAGATATTCCTTAACTTTGTTCTTTTCTTCTTCATAAGCTTCTCCTTTTATGAAAAAAGTCCCACATTTTTATCTGTGGGACTTTCCTTCTGAGCCTGATTATTTTGTCGCAAGAAAAAGCATCTAACTGTTCCTGTTTTGCTCGGATCACTTCATTGATTCCCGCATCATCTAATGCTTCTAATAATTTCGGAATAAGTTCATTTGGATCTCCAGAACCACTGTAAAAGCGCTCCACTGTATTGTTTCACAATATTGGAAAGAGTCGCAATCTCACTTGAATAATTTCTATTATCAAATAAAAATCCTGTCGCTTTTGAACTCTTTGCAGAACCGTTAAATTCTTCCATTTTTCCCATAATTTTGGATCGGAGCCAGTCCATTTATAAGCAATAAACTGATTTGGCAATTCCCAACCAAGATTTAAGCTATAGCGTGCATTATCGGAAGTAGATTCCTTTCGGGTAATTGATAATGCCATTATCAGCATCTTCTATCACATAGTCTTTGTCCTGTTCTCCCCAGTTTAAAAAGATTCCATGATTTCAGAACTTCCATAGATGTAATCAAGTACTTCCATTGTTTTCTCTGGGTTTTCTGAATTTTGGGCAATTGCAAATGTAACACCGTTATATGATGAACTATTTATGATCGGTTCATTATAAAACGGCACGATCTCAAATTCATAACCAGTGGAACTTTCAAATTCTACCGGTGTTCCAGGATGATAAGAAAAAAACAGTGAGAATAAATTTCCTGCTTTGCATACTGTTCTCCAGTTTTCTGTATTGGTTCCTGCATCCTTGCTGATATATCCCTTCTGATACCAGTTGTAAAGCATAGTAGTTGTATCTTTAAACCAGTCTGTTGCGAAGAAATTTTCTAACTTTGTGCTATTTGTCTGATCCATGAGTACACCAAGGTAATTGTTATCTGCCAGATTGTCTCCACGGAATAATCTGGTAACCGGTGTGTCTCCATCGTTAATAGAATATAACATTGTCATATCCGGTTCTCCCGCTTTTACTGTCGCAAAAACGCTTTCCAAATCTTTAGGTTCTTTAATCTGCGCTGTATCAATATTATACTTTTGTACCATCTCTTTCTCATAAATACGGCAGGAATACTTCCTCGTTCAATCTGATTTGGTACGCCATATACAAAGCCATCAATCTGATTGATTTTAGCTATATCCTCTCCATAAATCTTTTTATATTTGTTCCATATTTATCAATCAGTTCAGATCATCTATAATCTGTCCAGCATTCATATACTGCACTGCACTTGTTGCCTGAGTATAAAAAACATCAATTTTTTCATCCCCTGATAACATAAGCTGTAACTGCTGGCTTGCACTTGCCCACGGCAACATAACAATATCAATATTTGCATTGAGTTTCGGTTCAAGAATTTCATCAATTTTTGCTCGATTCTTTCTTCATCCGGCTGTGTGCTTCCCTGCAGAACCATGGTAACTGTATATGGTTTATTCCCATTATCACCATTTTTTTGAGCAGAATCTTTTGGTCCTCCCGCTTCTGAATTTCCGCATGCTGTCATGGACATGACCATAGACATAGTAAGCATAGCTGCTAGTATTCTTTTTTTCATACATTTTCTCCTCTCTGTGACAGGTTAATATAAATTCACTCTCTTCTGGTGTATCTCTATATTAATAATTTTCTTTCATCATCTCTATAACTGAACCGACTCATCAATATCACTCTTTTGACACTTTTTAACAAAAATAACTCTAAAAACGGAAGATACTTAAGATATCCTCCTATCCAACATAATAACATGTGCACTCTGCAAAATTCTATTGTCATAAATAAAAAGTGCCTTCGGCACATCAGCTCCCTGCCCCTCAATCTTGAGGGTAGGGGCTTTTCTTTTTCTCGCTTTTTGTATCATAATAGACTTATGAATAAATATATGAATATACTACAAGAGATATTTACCGATCAATGGATGTTCCTGCGGGAATCGAGACCCTAGGCTACAGCTTAGAGGCTATTGTTATATCCATTTAACTAAGGGAACAAATGGCCTTGCCACCGAAACCTATTATTATAAGGTAGGGTGGCAAAGTCAAGCAAATTTATAACCGTGATGCCTAACTTTAGTCAAGATACATTAAATGCATTAAAGAAAGTCGCAGCATTTCTACAAACCCTTAACCCTCAAAGCCCTTATAGCATTTAACACCGCAATCACCATTACACCGACGTCCGCAAAGATTGCAAACCACATATTTGCTACTCCTATAGCTCCAAGGAAGAGACAACCAAACTTGATTACTAGTGCAAATACAATGTTCTGATACACTATTCCAAGGCATTTTTTGGAGATTTTAATTGCCTTTGCTATCTGCATAGGGTTGTCGTCCATCAGCACTACATCTGCTGCCTCTATCGCAGCATCTGAGCCCATAGCACCCATGGCTATACCTATGTCTGCCCTTGTAAGCACAGGAGCATCATTTATTCCATCACCCACAAAGGCAAGCTTTTCCCTGTCTGACTTCCCACTTAAAAGCTCTTCAACCTTTGATACCTTGTCTGCAGGAAGAAGCTCGCTGTATACCTCGTCTACACTAAGAAGCTCTGCCACCTGCTCTGCAGCTTTCTTCCTGTCTCCGGTTAGCATTATTGTCTTTCTTACTCCGGCTTTTTTTAGCTCATCTATAGCGGTTTTAGCATTAGGCTTCACTACGTCAGATATTACAATATGCCCTGAGTATTCTCCAGCAATAGCCATATGTACTATGGTTCCTGATAAATGACATTCGTGGTAAGGAATATTAAGTCTCTCCATCAGCTTTCCATTGCCTACAGCCACATCACTTCCGTCCACCTTTGCAAGTACTCCCTCTCCGCTTATCTCTTCGATATCCGTCACACGAGACCTGTCAATTTCCTTTCCATAAGCCATTTTAAGGCTCTTGCTGATTGGGTGGGAGGAGGCGCATTCTGCAAGGGCTGCATACTCTATAAGCCTAGCATTTTCCATCTCACTGTGATGAACTGCACTCACCTCAAACACTCCCTTAGTCAGAGTTCCTGTCTTGTCAAAGGCCACAATCTTAGTCTGAGACAGGGTTTCAAGGAAGTTCGAGCCTTTTACCAGTATGCCCTCCTTGCTTGCACCACCTATTCCTGCAAAGAAGCTAAGAGGTACACTTATTACTAAGGCACAGGGACAGCTTATTACAAGAAAGGTAAGTGCCCTATATACCCATACATCAAAGTCAGGGGAAAGGTTTAAGAAAAACATTCTCACAAGCGGAGGGATAAGAGCAAGTGCAAGTGCGCTATAGCATACAAAAGGAGTGTACACCATTGCAAACTTTGAAATGAACTTCTCAGACTTTGACTTTCTAGTCCCACTATTCTCCACAAGCTCCAGTATCTTAGACACTGTAGACTCACCAAACTCCTTGGTTGTACTAACCTTTAGCACTCCATTTATATTAATACAGCCACTTATAATCTCATCACCCTCTTTAACATCTCTTGGCAGGCTCTCTCCTGTGAGTGCACTGGTATTGAGGCTTGAATTCCCCTCTATAATGACGCCGTCAAGAGGTACCTTTTCTCCGGGCTGAACTACAATTACACTTCCTATGGCTACCTCATCAGGGGATACCCGGCTAATCTGACCGTCTTCCAAAAGATTCGCATAGTCAGGGCGGATGTCCATAAGCTCGCTGATATTTTTACGGCTCCTTCTCACTGCATAGCTTTGGAAAAGCTCTCCTATCTGATAGAACAGCATAACTGCAATCGCCTCATTATAGTCTGCACTCTTCTCATAGATAGCCAAGGCAAAGGCTCCAATTGTAGCAACTGCCATCAGGAAGTTATCATCAAATACCCTCCTGTTTAGTATCCCTATTCCTGCTTTTTTAAGTATGTCATAGCCGATTATGACATATGTCACAAGGTAGAGACCTAAGTTTATCACTCCCTTAATGTGGAGCAGGTTCAGCGCCACAAGAAGGACTATTGTAATAAGTATTCTGATGAGCATTTTTTCTGTTTCTTATTCATACATCCTCCTTTTTAAGTTTCTATTTACAGTCAGTCTTAGCATTCTAGCGAGTTTATTGCCCCACTTCAGATATTATTAAATATCTATCTCACAGTCAGGCTCCACCTTCTTGCAGGCCTTAAGCACCTCTTTCATAACAGCCTTCTCATTCTGTCCGTCTTCAAACTCAACAAGCATTTTCTGAGCTATAAAAATTCACTGCAGCATCCTTTACTCAGCAGTCTTCTTTTGCGACATCCTCCATAAGGTTGGCACAGTTAGCGCAATCAACTTCGATTTCATAGGGTTTTCTTCATAATAATCTCCCTTCATCAGCTTTTATTTATCAAACGATTAAATATATGTTTAATTGTTGTTATTATATTATCACTCTTATTTCATCTTGTCAACCCTTGGATTATCCTATAATCAATTTCGTATTCTCTAATGTATTTAGCATCATTATAAAAGAATTGGGGGCTATATAGAGACTTATCTTCCTTGTAATTTCCCCAAAATGTGCCACTATAGTAATAACAACTTTTTAAGGAGTTACTATGGGAAAAATATTTATAGCTGATGATGAAAAGAATATCAGGGATTTACTTGGCAAATTCCTCGAAGATGCAGGGCACGAGGTCAGGCTTTTTGAAAATGGTGATTCTCTCCTTACAGAGCTTGATAATTCAGTCCCTGATATAGTGGTTTTGGATGTAATGATGCCGGGGATTGACGGGTTTACAGCCTGTGGCAGGATAAGGAAAGCCTATCCGGACATCACCATTCTCCTCCTTACTGCAAGGGATACGGATGCAGACTTTATGACAGGATTTATGGCAGGCTGTGACGACTATCTCACCAAGCCATTCTCCCCTCTAAAGCTCACACTCAAGGTAAATGCAATACTTAGTAAACTTGGGAAAAATGAAAAAAAACACAGATGAAATGGCTTTTTGGGGACCTCTCCGTTGATGTCTCTTCATTTTTCCTGCAGGGTGCTTGACAGCGAGCTTAAGCTTACAAAAACTGAGTTTCAGGTGCTTTCCCTCCTACTTTCCACCCCTGAAAAGGCTGTCTCAAGGGATAAACTCCTTTCCGATATCTGGGGCTACAGCGAGGTCGAAACAAGGGTTACTGATGACACTATGAAGAGACTTAGGAAAAAGCTAAAAGATGCAGGCAGCAGAGTTCACATTGAAACTATCTGGGGCTTTGGCTTTAAGCTAACCTTATCGGAGGCAGTATGAAGAAGAAAAAACTTTTACACAGAATCTTTGTTGTACCCTCGTTTATAGTGTTATTTTTCGCTTCTTGCCGTATTTATCCTCTTTCAGATAATTTCCGACCAGTATGTTAAGGCACTTACAAGTGATGCCCTTAAAAATGAAATGGACAATATTGGAAGTGTTACATTTTTTGCAGAAAGTGATGACGAAGATGTTGAAGACACCGCCCTCATAGTTCCTGTCATGCACCTTGTAATAGATGCAGGCGGCAATCTCGTCTCTCCTACTCCGCCTTGGTACTATGATTATGAGGTAAAGACAGCCAGTGCCCTCGCAGGAATAATAGCGGATTCGCCTGATGCCTACAAGGATTCCCACCACAAGCTGAATGTAAACGACAATTTTTATCTGGTTCAGGCCGGGGATTACAAGGGCTTTATTGAAAATGGTGTCTTCGTTCCTGACAATGAGAGCAAAGACAGCAAGGACTATTATGTACTATTTTATATCAATATCACCCCTATGCAAAAGTTCATAGACAGGGTTAATCTGGTGCTAATGGCAGCTCTTATGCTCTCAGGCATTGGCTCCATTTTCTTCCTTTTTCTTACCACAAGACGGGCAAATAAGGACTTTGAGGCTCTTAAAGACTACCTCATTTCTATCGGTAAGAAAGGCAGAGAAAGCTTAGCAAGCCCTGAGTCCAATTATTCTGAAATAGAGGCTGTTATAAAAACAGTCAATGAAATGTCTGAAATGCTTGCAGAGAGCGAAAATATACAAAAGAGATTTTTTCAAAATGCCTCCCACGAGCTTAAAACTCCCCTCATGTCCATTCAGGGCTACGCAGAGGGGATTAAGTACCATGTCATACCTAAAGAGGAGGCAACCGATGTCATCCTAAAAAGGAAAGTGCTAAAATGGCTGACCTTATCAATGAAATCCTCTTCCTTTCCAAGATGGAGCCTGAGCCTGTATTTGAAGATGTAGATATATCGGCAATTATCGCTGAAGCGACAGACAATTTCAGGCTTATGGCTAAAAGATGTAAATATCATCTGTGAAACCAAGACAGCATCAATCGTATCTGCTGACGTTAAGCTAATTGAGAAGCTATATCAATCTTCTTTCAAATGGGATAAGATATGCAAAATCAGAGATTAAACTCTCTTGTGAAAACTTCTGATAAAGAGACGATTATTAAGGTTTCTGATGATGGAGACGGTATAGACAAAGAGGATATCCCACATATTTTTGAGAGATTTTACAAAGGAAAGGGAGGTAAGTTTGGCATAGGACTTTCTATGGCAAGCGATATAGCAAAAGCTACACAAAGGCAGGCTGGAAGTGGTTTCAGGAGAAAATGGTACCATCTTCACTCTCATTTTGCCTACAAATTTCCCACACTTTTTCCTAGAACTCCTTACATTTTTAAGGAGATTTTACCTGAATTTCTAAGCTATACTACAGACAGATAAAGGATAACACCTAAGTTATCAAGAATAACACAAATATAGAAAGGACGGTAAATATTATGAAAAAATTAGCGATTTTATTAGTAGCAGGAAGTTTGATTGTATCAGGAGCAGCTTCCGGATTAAGCACAGCTCGTGCGGCTGAGGAAAAGAAGCCTTCAAGCAACAAGATGGTAGATAGGATATGAATTTTATGGAAACCGATGAAGATTTCTTTGCTTATCCAAGTGATATGCCATCTAAGGCTGATCAGATGAAGGCCCTTGAGAACTTCTTAAAAAATGATGGCAAGCTCACACAGGCTGAAAAGCAGTCCTTGACCGAGAACTACCTGAAGCTCTTAACCACACTTGAGAACATCGACAAAACCCTACGAACAGATAGACAAGGTTACAAATAAGCTTACCAACAACTGGGAGATAGAAGATAAGTTTGATGTTCTTTCCAACAAGAATGTAAAGCTTTGGAACAAGATATATGATAATGCAACTGATGAGGATCTTGAGATAGAAGATAATATAGAGTTTATCAAGTCTTCAAAGGCTCTTACCGACAAGGAAAAAGAGACTCTTATCAAGACTCAGAAGGAAATCGATGCTCTCGTTGTAGAATATGACAAGCTCTATAACAAGGTTGAAAAGGCTACAAAGGAGCTTAATGCTAAGCTTGACTCTCTGTATGAGGATTCAGAGAAGCTTATGAATAAAATCACGACCTTTTAGCAGACAAACTCGGCAAGAAATTCAAAGAAAACTTTGGTTTTCATGCGATGTACTGGCTTACTAGCCTTAAACTCTATAGGGTAATGTGGATGCCAACGGTTAATAAATTCTCTTACAAGTGCCTCCTACAGAGGATTTATACGCTGACACCTGTATTATAAAAATGTATGTGAAAATACAGTAACAAAGGGTTACGCCTTATCTTAGGGCGTAACCCTTTGTTCGTCCTATAATTGACTTCTACTCTTGTCTTAAAGCATTTTTCGTATGCGATAATGTATATAACATCATTATAAAAGAATTGGGGGCTATATATGGAGACGTCAAAGCTTATACGCATTAATGAGTCTATAACTCTTTATCATGGCTCAAAATCCGGCATTAGTGGGAATATTACACCAACAAGCAGAGAACACTGCGATTTTGGAAAAGGATTTTATATGGGCACCGAAAAATCGCAGCCTCTCACACTAATTTGCAATTATCCAAATTCCAGCCTTTATACCCTAAATCTGGATTTAACAGGTCTTGATATTTTAGATTTGAATCTGGATTTAGACTGGGCACTGTTTGTAGCATATAATCGTGGCAAAATGGACCTTATTAAAGGCTCTTCGCTATACAACAGGTATGCTGACTTAGGTGGAAACTATGATATAATAAAAGGCTATATTGCAAATGACAGGATGTTTATTGTATTAGACCGCTTTTTCAGTGGGATAATCACTGATATTGCACTTATTCACAGCCTCTTAGCCTTAAAGCTCGGTGAGCAGTATAGCCTTAACAAAGAAAGCCTGTGATAAAATTAAAATTATTAACAGCCAAGTCTTAACAGATGGCGAGCGTGAAAACTTAAAGCAAGAAAGCGAAATAAATCGTTCAAAAGGTGTTAGCTTAGCCGAGGAAATCTGTAGAAAATACAGGCGTGAGGGCAGATTTTTTGATGAAATCTTAAATATGGAGAATTGAGATGAAAAGTTTTACACTCGAAAAAATGCAACTCTGTGATATACAGGGAAGACTTTTTGAACTTGCACTTAAAAAAGGTTATGACTGTCCTTCTTTCATAGAAGCCTTTATGAATAGCAGGGTTGTTGCCTGTCTTGATGATGTTTTACGACAGAATGCAATGGGCAGGCGAAGAATATATGCTCGAAGAACTAGGTGACGAGGTAAATGGGCTTAAAAAAGCAGGTACTATTTTTGATAATGAGGTAATGTATTGGACGGGCTATTGCTACCGTTATTGGCATTATTATACAAATGAGTCAAGCAAGAGGATATATACAATCGCAGACGCTAAAAACCATGAGCGAGTGCTGGCAAGGTTTTCACACCCTCGATGTAGAGATGGCAATTGAGAACTTGAAGGAAATATACGCTCAAAAACAGGCTATGAATATTTAATATTCCACTTAACAATTAAACTATAACCAAGGATTACGCCTTATCTTAGGGCGTAACCCTTATTTTTACCGATTATTTGTCTTTTTCATCACTTATATAATGTCTTTGTCCTTATTTGCCTAGAGTTTTACAACCTGTTCTTCTGCTTATATTCTAATCACATAGGAGAGTTCAAATATTCCTCTAGCATACTCTCTTGGTAGGCTGCACTCCCCTCTTCTCTCATAAGCTCTGCAATTTTAAGGAGGGTAGCATCCCTAACTCCATCCAGTTTTTTAATTCTCTGCTTGGTTAGTTTCTCTTCCGACATATACTTTAGATATATGTCCGGTTCATACTTCCAAAAGATCAACCTTTCTCCATATCTTTTCTTAAGTCTCTCTGCTATAGAAGACCTTCAGGATCAAAGTCTCCTGCATAGGAAAATACTGTATTTTTATTAAACAAGTCTAAAAGCATAAATACTGCCCTTCTTATCTGTCCATAACTGCATATGAAGGACCTTTTCCGGAAAACTGCTTGTAAGTATGGAAAATACTGCCGGATTCTCAACTATATATATCCTTCTATCTACGCTGTTAGTAAATGTTTCTTTCAGATTCGCCAGTGTAAGCAGGCTTAGCTTAACCGGTTCTTTCTGGTGAAGAAAGCCTTCCATCCCTGATGCAAACTGCCATCCACATCTTCCTCTTATTCCGTAAGCTATTACATCATTCGACAGAGTATCCTTTATAAGTCCTGCCTTAAACAACACACTACTTCTGTTCTCAGCTTCTGATAAATCATCCTCATATCCGAAGCGAAAATAATCTCTAAGAAATGCTGTAAGAAGATTCCTGCCAAGGTGTTATCATCAAAGAAATGCGGATTCCCGGCAGTTTGTGCGCAAACACAGCAGAAGTTCTTTCTTTTTTACCTCCCTGAAAGTAAGTGACATAGAATTGCTTTAATTAGCTTTTGTAAAATAATTTTAAGCTCGTTTTTATCTGCATTGTAGCTCCTTGCAATGACCACTGCACCATCTGCACCTGTGCAAAATACCCCGGTTAACCACTCCTTTATATATGCTTTATCTGTATATCCCGTTAGTTCTGCCAGATATTCTGCCCTTTTGCCCACGTCCTCTTCGCTCTTTTCCTTGTTGGTACGAAGCTTTATCCCAAAGTAATGGCTAAGTATATCTAGGGTAGTTAGACTGCTAAACCTGCTTTTTTGTAAGGCCTTTTCAAATGATTTTGCAGAAACTCTTACCTCTTCTTCTGAGGTAAAGTCCTTCATCAAAAAGTTTGATATATCCTCTTTATCACCCGTGCTAAGTCCTATAAGCACAGCTATCCCGCCTATCTTTCCATGACTTTCATATTTCTTTTTAAATTCCTTAAAAAGCTTTTCATAGACAGGCTTTTTCTTAAAATACTCTACCGCTTCATTTATCTCAGACAAAATTAGCCCCTTTCACTTACACCGTCAACCAACTCTCTCCTTGTTCCATTCCATCTGTATCTGATAACTGTTACATACTTTGCATTTTCAGGCCTTACAAGCTGATAGATAGCAAGAGCAGGAACGGTATCATAATCTCCCCACAGACTTTGTGAGTTAATCACGAAGTTGAACTCAAACTCCGACATCAGCCTAAACATATCCCTGATATTGGTCTCGTCAACTCCTGCAAAGGCCTCATCCAGCGCCACGAGTCTAGGCGCATCTTCTCTTGCTCCCTGGTACTTGGCAACAACAGCAGAGAACAGCGGCACATACATGGCCATAGCCTTCTCTCCACCACTAAAGGTAAAGAATACCCTATCTGTTAACTCCTTCTTGTTCTCTCCTGCCCTCTGATACATCAAAGTAAACTCATACCATTTTCTATAGTCAAGTATATCCCTTATTACCGCATAAAAGCTCTTCATTCCGCCTGATTCTTCTGCTGCCTTCTTCGCTTCATTTATCTTAGAGCGAAAATGCCCCGACAGATTAGCGGAGTCCTCAGGTCTAAGTATCTCCTCATCCCTCATAAGTATATCAACCAGTACCTTCGTCCCAAGCTCCTCTTCCTTTTCTGCCTTTTTGGGCTTCCAAGCAAGGCTTAAGGTTAAACCGCTGGAGGTTTCCATTGATTCCATCAAGAGTTTAATCTTTCCTACCCATTTTTCTGCAAGACGAATCTTTGCCCTTATCTTCCTACCCACAGTCCCTATCAATATGTCTTCATATATTTCCCTGTCGCTTTCCTTAAGGATGTTATAAAGCTCCAAGACCTCACCATCAAGTGCACTTACAAGGCCACCGAATTTTACCTGGCTTCCCTTGTATTTTGCAGAGATATCAATCCTTTTCACATTTTTAACACTGCCATAGTCCACAGTTTCTCCGGTAAATAGATATTTCATATTTACGTTATATCTGGTAAGTCCTCCCCTGTATTTATGGAAGGTTTCCTGCAATCTTCCAAATACATCTTCCTGCCTTGTATCGCCCACCGCCTCTCTTAGGCTTAGTCTTAGCCTTTCTGCAAGCTTTAACACTTCTTCATTTAGCTCTAGCACCTCTACAAGCCCTAGCTTTAGCTCATCCTTAAAGGCTCTTTCCATATCATCTCTATGTTTTAGTTTTGACTCAAGCTGTGGCTTAAATCCTTCAAGACTCTTTTCGATGTCAGCTTCTTCCTGCTTTCTTCTTCCAAGTGTCATAGAGGCTTCCGTTCTGACCGGTGGTATCTCATTAAGCCTTTTTTCTATACTGTCAATCCTATCCTTTATCTTATCATAATCAGTAAGCTTTAACTGCTCCCTTACCGAATCAAGCCTTGCTCTTACGTCCTTAAGCTCGGTTCTGTCTGTAGAGAGTTCATAGCGTATATTGTCAAGGTACTCTTCTACCTCAAGAAGATTTGTCTCCTTCAAGCATATCAAGTCAAGCTTTGCAAGGTATCCTTTGTGAGAAGAAGATAGATTAACAAGCAGAACTCTATAATCCTCAAGTGCTGTATTAAGTTCTTCAAACAGACGAAGGTTTGCCTTTACATAGCATTTTCCACAGGCTTCACTAGCTGCAAGCCTTATTTCATCCAAAGCTTTTTTCTCCCTGTCAAGCTCTGTTTTAAGCCTTGCTATATCCTCTAATATCCCCCTAAGCCTTTCCCTTACTTTATTTAATTCTCCAAGGGCTGTATTCATACTGTCAGGCTTTGGAAAACTCTCCCATTCCTTATTAAGCTCTTCCTCCCTAGCCTGTATTATCCTCAGATTTTCTTCCTTAAGCCTTATTTCTTCCTGTAAATTCCTAATATCATTCTCAAGCTCATTTATTTTGTTAATCCTGTAGTTTTCCCTGGAAAGTGCACCTATAAAGCTTGCTTTATAGGCTCCCGTGGTTTTTCCCTCTATTACTCCAAGTCCATAGCTTCCGTTTTCACCTATCCAAGTTCCGCTATTTTCGGTTTTCTTTATGGAAATGCTTGAAAGAGCTGCATTTATCTTGAAATTTGAGAAAATATTATTGTACTCTTCCTCGATTTCAAATTTGTTAAGTATATTATCATTTACAGCCTTAACATCATCAAATATATACCTGTCACCAACTCCCTTGTCAAAAGCTAATACCTTTTCCCTATCCTTACCCGAAACTATGATAGCATCAAGGATTCCCATGTCAAACAGAGCCTCTTCAAGACTGTTTCTCTCGTCTTCCGCAAGGTTTGCTGCAAAGTCCACCGTCTTATAAAAGTTTAAGAATTCAATGCCCTCTGACCTTAGTTTTTCTCTATTTTTTATTACACTTTCCACTCTTAATGGCTCAGGGTCTTTTTTATTCTGCCACTCTGCCAGTTCTAACTCCTTACCTTTTATTTCCTCTTTAAGAACCTGGGCTTCATTAGCTATTCTTAGCTTCTTCTCAAAGATTTCTCCATAAACTCTTTCATAAGCGGGCTTTACGATATTTTTTATATCATAATAATTCTTGTTCTCGTCATAGTATTCTATTTCTCTTTCTATACCTGTAAATGTGCAGTATCAACATCTTAGCTCTATATTCCCCTTTTCCCAGGCATATACCTCCTCCGTAAGCCTTTGCTTTTCGTCATGTAGGAGTGTCTCACACTGCCTCTCGGTCTTTTCTAAATCATCCTGCCTACTCTTATATTCATCAAAGACTTTTAGGACTCTGTCATATTTATCACTTTGTTTTGCCTCCTCTTCAAGAAGCCTCTTTCCTTCCTTTGCCTTTAACGCATAGTCTTCAAAGGTCTTGTGTGAGGCTCAAAAGAATATTTTTCATTTTTATTCTTTTCAAGCTCCTCCCTCATAAAAGCAAAATCATCAAAAGGTACTGACTCAAGTTCATCATCCATCTCATTAAGGATAGACTCACAAGCCTCCCACAACGATTCTGCCTCATCCTTATCTTCTCTAATCTCCTTTTGTAAGCTTCTCTGTCTTTCCTTCTTATCCTCTTCCCTCTTCTCTTTATCCTTTATGATATTTTCCAAAGACAGGGCTTTGCCTTCAAGTCTTCCTTCATTTTCCTTAAGTTTTACTATCTCTTCACTTCCTAAGGAGTTCTTCTCTCCTTAATCTGTTTTCTTCACTCTCCAGCTCTTTTAATACAGTATCTTTTTGATTCAATCTCCTTTTTTACATCTTCAAGCCTCTTTTGGCTCTCTGTTTCTTCTTTTTTAAGTTTCTTGTAATCACCTTCCGCTTCCAAAAGAAAGCCTGCCTTGTTAAAAAGCACAACTTCGTTATATAGCTTATATACTTTTTCTATCTGCTTCGCCGAAGCGAGGCTATCCTGCAGATTCTCGAGGTTTAGCTTAGTCTCATCCATCTTCTCAATTGCATCTGACATAGGCTTTAAGTCATCATCTGAAAGAGGCTGCAAAGAACCGCTAAGTATCTCACTTATAAGGGTGGGCTTGAGGTCTTTAGACAGCTTTGGCGCTCTAAGCCTTATAAGTATATCTATAAGTTCCTTATATTCATCTTCATTTTCAAATCCAAAAAGTGTCTTATTTACCGCAGTCAAGTACTCACTTTGGCTCTCCATCACCCTTCCGCCCTCTGCTAACTTGTTTTTAAGCTCAGTCTTTGAAAGGGTAATCTTGCCATCCATTTCCTTGTACAAAAGTATATCTTTCCCTATTCTTCTGCTGTCAGTAATCTGAAAATACCACGACTCTAAGGATTTATTTCTTCTTGCCTTATACCTATGCCAAATGAAGCATACTCTTCATTTTCTTCTCTTTTAAGCTCCATATAGAGATAACCTGTGCGTTCTTCCCTGTCATCATCCTCTTCAGAAGATAGTTCTCCATTTTCCTTGCCTTTGTACCAAAGGCATCAAGTCTCTCAGGTCTCATATTTCCGTCTAACAGCAGGGGGATGAGGCTCTGCATGGTTACAGACTTACCTGAACCATTTGCTCCCCTAAGGAGCATCCTCCCATCATCAAACACAAATTCCTCGTCATCATAATACCAAAAATCCACAAGACCTACCCTGTTTATCTTCCAGTTGCTATTCATCTGCCTCTCCTTACTTTTTCCTATTCCACACCGCTACACCAAACTTATTGCTAAGAGTGCAAAACCTCTTCACTTATAACTCTTTCGCTTTTTACTATATCTATGCAGTATCCGTCTACACATCTGTTGCTAAATAATCCTTTGGATATCTTCCTGCCACCTTACCTACGATTGGATTGATTCTTACATCACCGCCAATATATTCTACAAATTGAAGCTCCTTCATATACTCTGCTGTCACAGTGCACATTTCCTTAGTTGTCATATCTCTGTAGGTCTTTGCAAATCCACTTCCATACAGCCTCTTCGTTTCCTCAATCAATTCATCAAAGCTTTCTAGCGATAAAATAATGCTTTCATCTATACCCGGTGTAAGTTTATTTTCATCTATTCTCTGAGGATCAGGTCATTTTACAAGGAGTACTATATCAGACAAAGTATTATCCTCAGGAAATGACCTCCCCAGCCTATGAACCCTCGTTTAACACCAGGTAGGCACTTGATTTATGCAAAATGAAGACTACAGTCAAACAGTCCCTCAAAGTCATCTGCTATTATCCCCTGAAATTTCTTATATAGTTAAAATCCTCTTCCGTCTCTTCATTCCTATAAAGCCCCGGCGAGAGCAAGAGCCTTCTGTAGACTCTCTGCCTGCGCACTATTCCCCTGTCTTCGTTGGTATCTATAAAGTCTCCTCTTCAAATTCAGATATGGACGTAAAGTTTGATATGTCCTTAGTGAAATTCCTTACAAAAATACCTGGATGCTCCCGTATTTTCATATAGCACTTCACTTACCCCATCCTTAGCAAAGTCTTCTTCATTGCCATCGTTAAGCTCTAATATTCCTGATGAGACCAGATACTTCATAACTTTGACAAGATACTTTCTACTTCTGTAGACCGTCCAGTCAATCTGCTCCACCTCTACTGTTGTCTGTATGTATTCTGTAAGCTCTGAAAGGACAAACTGCTCTCCCATATCCTTTTCTTCTAAAAACATAAGGGTAGTCAGGAAAATCACATATTCCATCTTGTCGCCAAATTCCTTATTCCCATCCAGCTTTTCAGCTACAGCGGGAATTTTCTCAAGCTTTATAAGATAGGGATTGACAATCACCTGAAATCCAAGCTTCTCTATCAAAAACTGCTTAAACTTAGGTAGCTCATCTCTTACAGAATAATACAGCTCCCTATCCTTTGACTTTAATATCCATCTTTTACTAAGCAATACTTCCAACGCCTTCATCTATTTCATCCTCAAATATAATTTCATAAGACGGCATATACAACACTCCGTCTTCACTTTTAATCTCACACATTTCATCCTTAACAGGATATATAAGCCTGAATCTTTTACCCTCTTCAGTCTTACCCCTGCCATCTTTATTTTCCAGGGCCTTTGATATCCAAGTTAAGAATACGTCCCTCACAAAAGGAGTTATCTCAGGTAAGTCCTTAAATACAAGCTTTCCGTCTTTTATATAGCTTTTTAAGAGCTCTCTTTCAGCTGCAAGCTTTTCTATGGTTGCAAGCCTAAGTTCTTCTTTTTCCTTATAGTTATCTTTAATTCCGCTTCTTTTTGCCTTTTCCCTATAAGTCCTAACCCTTGGTATAACAGTTTTTATAGAAGCTTTTTCTTCATATACTCCGCTGTTTATGCTCTCTGTCTGCCTTTCTTCTATTCCCTTTAAGTGAAGTACTGTCTCTGTACCAAAGACAAGTCCTGCAAAGCAATGGGCCTCATTTATATCCTCACATTCATAAAATATCTCTGCCAGCTTTTTTATATTCTTCCCTCCTGTTGGCATTGCTGCCCCCACTCTCGCTTATCCTCGCTGCATAACCCGTTATTTTACGGATTATCTCATTGGTTGTATCAAATACCTTAACTACCTCGGACTCCTTGCTACTATCACTTACAAACCAGTCCTTAATACTCTTAAATCTTCCCTCTATATTATCAAGAATTATCGCCGTATCCACAACAGTTTCAAGCCTCGGTATTGATAGTTCATACTGAAATATCCTGTTTATAAGCGACTTGGTCATTGTTTCCTCGAATCCCTTGATGATAGCCTCAATAATCCCTACATTGGTCTGAAGTCCCTTTACAAAATTCCTCAGATATTCAATCAGTCTGTCCTTAAACACCAGGAATTCCTTTGTACGCATGAGGTTTTCAGCCTTTACACTGTTTAGCTCCCTCATATAGTCCTGATAGTTCTGATTAAGCCTCTTAAAGTCATTGTTTAAATCATTCCAATACGAATACAGCTTCTCATCATTTTCCTCTAACATCGAAGGAAGATTTGCAAGGCTCATCCTTATTCTTTCAAGCAGGCTAGGCTCTAAGGAAGAGCTTTCTATGAAGAGATTCTCAATCCTTATTATCATTCGCTCTATTTCTACTGCTGTCTCGGATAGCTGATAACGAAATTTCTTATTGGCAAATTCTTCCAGGGTTGCTGCCCTTCTTGTATCCTGCATAGCTAGAAGATTGCCCCATTCAGTAAGCGTCTTTAAGTCCTGCTTACACTGTTCTATATTGTATTCTGCAAAATATGCATCTTCTTTTAGTTCCTCAAAAACCTCTTCCTGATATAACCAGTATTTTAGTTTTTCATAATTTAAATAAAAGAGCCTGATAATGGGGCGGTATCTGTCTGAATTGTCCACATTCAGATACTTCGCCTCCACTACAGGCTTCTTAATAATCTCACTGACCTTCATAAGCGTTTCCCTTCTCAAGTTATATAAACTCTTAACTAAATCATACGCTTATTATATGCCAAATACCCCATTTTTACAATGTACCTTTAGAGGCTATTTTCCTTCTCTTTTGTTTTGCGATGCTCTAGCTTACCAGACTTAACCAAGGGTTACGCCTTATCTTAGGGCGTAACCCTTGGTCTACTATCTAATAGTTATCTTAAATCAGGTTTAGTCCATATTCTTTACCCCATCTCCACCATTTCATCCACAATATTCATAGTAGAATCCCTATGTGAAACCAGAAGGATGGTTCTGCCCTTGCTCTTATCCTTTAAAGCCTTAAGTATAATTCCCTCATTTAAAGAATCCAGATTGCTGGTTGGCTCATCTAAGAGGATGAAAGGCGCATTGTAAAGGAATGCCCTCGCAATACCAAGTCTTTGCTTTTCTCCACTTGAAAGTGTATCTCCAAGCTCGCCTACCTTAGTATCATAGCCCTTTGGAAGGCCCAAAATAAACTCATCTATTGAAGCAGCCCTTGCAGCCTCTCTTATTTCACTAAGCGTGGCATCAGGCTTACCAAGTGCGATATTTTCAGCTATAGTACCTGTGAAAAGGTGGGTTTCCTGAGTCACATAGCCCTCAAGCTTTCTAAGATCTTCAGTAACTATCTTCTTTATATCCTTCCCTGAAATGAGAATCTCACCACCATCAGTCTCCCAGAACCTCATAAGAAGCTTAAGGAAGGTAGACTTACCTGAACCGCTTGCTCCGTGTATGCCTAATATCCTGCCCTTCTTTATCTCCAAAGTGAAGTCTTCAAGGATAGTCTTGTCACCATAGAGAAATCTACATTCTTTGCCCTTACTCCCGAGAACTCCTTAAGAGACACCCCATTCTTGCCCTTTTTAACTTCGGCAACCTCAGGCTCTTCCTCAAGTAAGGCAAGCACACGCTCTCCACTTGCAAGGGTCTGATTCAGATTATTGGAAAGAGATGAAAGTGCTACTACAGGTCCAAAGGAACTCATCATAGCAATAGTTGATATCACCACAGCTTCAAAGCTTATTACTCCATTACTGTAGAGAATGAGAGTTAAGAATAACATTCCATAGGAGAATAACTGTATGGCTCCATTTGTAAAGCTTCGCTGTCTTCCCTCTGCCTCTGCCAGTTCTTCCTGTATCTTGGCTAACTTTACTGACTTCTTATATATTACCTTTTTCTTCTTCTCTCCCGCACCATACTGAATAGTCTCATCTATACCACGAAGCTCACCAAGTACAAAGCTTGAAAGCTCTCCCACAGAGTTTCTAAACTTCATACCAAGGGCACTTCCCCTCCTGCCGTTAACGACAGGGATGATGGCACCTATTACCACATAGGCTATGAGTGCAAATACACCTGCTACTGCTGAATAACTGCCTATAAACACAGTCATTATAAGAGATACAATGGCTGCAATGGCTATCGGAGATATTGTATGTGCATAGAACACCTCCAAAAGCTCAATATCAGTAGTTATTATAGAAATAAGATTACCCTTATCCCTGCCCTCAAGCTTGGCAGGACAGAGCTTCCTAAGTGCCTCAAATATCTTATGTCTGATAACGTGAAGCAGCTTAAACGCTATGAAATGATTGCAATACTGCTCAATGTAGTGGAATACTCCTCTAAATACAGCCACAAGCACCATAGCCGTCATTATCTTACTTACTTCCGCACTAACTCCCGCATTTTTAGAGAGATAGTCCACAGCGCCAGTGAGGAAGCCTCCTGTAGCAAGACTAAGTGCCTTCGCTCCAAGTATGGTAAGTGAGATGGCGCAGAGATAGCCGGCTACTCCAAGCAAAATAGCAACAGCCATTATATGCAAAAGTGGCTTTATAAGGACTATAAGCCTGCCCATAATAGCAAGTCCGCTTCTTCTTTCTTCTACATTTGGTTCTGTATACTCTATTTCTTCACCATTTTCTACGCTATCAGCCACTACAGCCTTTCTGATATTAGGCTTAAGCTCCTTCTTCTTTGCATAGGCTTCCAGGGCAGTCTGTGAGTTAAATAGCTTTGCATACTTGCCATCCTTTGCCAAAAGCTCTTCATGCGTACCGCTTTCAGCTATCTCACCCTTATCCATCATATAGATATTGTCAGACTCTATTACATTGTAAAGTCTGTGAGAAATCATAATTACGGTTTTCTTGCCTGCAAGGCTCTTTATAACCTCCATTATCATCTCTTCGCTTTCAGCATCTATATTTGATGTAACCTCGTCAAATATCATGACCTCAGACTTAGAGAGCAATGCCCTTGCAAGTGCCAGTCTTTGAGCCTGACCGCCTGAGAGATTGCCTGCCTTTCACTAATCCTGGTATCAAGTCCGTCTCTTTCCTCAAAAAGCCCATCAAGCCTTACCTTTCTTAGTACCTCCCATAGTCTTTCAGGCGTGGCATCCTTGTCAGCCATTCTAAGGTTTTCCTCAACAGTTCCCTTAAAAATATAGCCATTTGACTTAACCAGGGTCACCTTTTTAAGAAGTGCAGCCTCATCTACTTCCCTAAGTTCCTTACTGCCTATCTTTATACTGCCGGTGTAGCCCTTATTTCTTCCTGAAATTATACCTACAACCGTACTCTTGCCGCAGCCTGACTCACCAACAATGGAGGTAAAGCTTCCCTTAGGAAAGAGCAGATTTACTTTTTTTAGTATATTTCTTTCTTCCTCGTACCTAAAGCCCACATCATAGAGGCTTATTACAGGAACACCCTCATCTAACTCTTCGCTTCCCTTCTCTCCCTCATCGGTATCAAGAAGCTCAAATATCTTGTCGGAAGCTGACATCCCGTTCATAGCTATATGGAAATACGAACCAAGTATTCTAAGAGGAAGGAAGAACTCTGATGCAAGCAGAATCACAGTAAGCATGCCTGCAAGGCTTATCTCTCCCTTAAGAAAATATCCTATTCCGACTAACATGCCTACTGCTGCCCCGCCATAAGCCATTATATCCATAACAGTTGTCGAGATTAGCTGCATGGTAAGGACCTTCATTGTTATCTTCCTAAAATGAGATGCCTCCACATCCATTTCAGCAGCCTTTCTCTCGTCTGCCCTGTATATTTTGGAGGTGGTAAGTCCCTGAAGATTCTCTAAAAATGTATCTCCAAGCTCAGAATACACTCCCCAGTATTTTTTAAAGAGCCTTCCTGCTATCTTCATAACCGCCACTATTGAAACAGGAATGAGGGGTACGAGAAGAAGGAGAACGAGGCTGACTGCAAAGTTTACCTTGATGGCAAGCACCACAAAGAGAATTAGTGGTGCTGACATACTGTAGGCAAACTGTGGAAGGTACCTGCCAAAGTAGGTTTCAAGCTGCTCCACTCCCTCTGAGCTAAGCTGAACCACCTGAGAGGTAGACACCTTTTCCCTGTACCCTGCACCAAGCCTAAGGAGCTTGTCATAGATTTTCTCCCTTATTATCCTCTTCACATCTACGCTTGCAAGATAAGACTCTCTCGCTTCAAGCTCTTCACAGGTAACCCTTATTATATACACTACTACAAAGGTAATGATTGCTATAAGGACAGCATTCCTGTCAAGTGCACCTCCTACAGCGTCTTCAAGCACATTGGCAAGTGTAAATACAAGGACTATTTGAGCAATTAACGACAGAATCTGAAGCAATATGTGATAAATAATGTGCTTCCCGGCGTGTGACAATATTCCTATCAGCCTCTTTTTAATCATTTTCCTCTCCCTCACTCTCTATACCGGGTGGATTCTCCCCCTCGGTGTAGTTCTTTACCCCAAATATAAAGTAAACCACATGGCAGACCCACACTATAGCGAGTACTATCCTGCCAATGGGAACATTTTTCATCATAATAAAGCCAAATCCCATTACCAGGGTAATGCAGACAATAATCCTTATCTTGGTTTTAACAGTCATCCCTTCTTTCTTTACAAAGCTTTCAAGGTTTTTCTTGTAAAGATTGGTTGATATAAACCACTGATGAAGCCTATCCGAGCTTTTTGCAAATGCAAAGAGGGTTAGCATATAAAACGGAAATGAAGGTAAGAGAGGAACTACCACTCCCACCGTACCTATACCAAAGCCAATAAAGCCAAGTATTATCCAAAATATCTTTATAATCTTATGTTTTTCCATGGTCTTCCTTTCACTACAATAATGATGCAAACAGCCTTAAGAAGAGCTGTCCAAGCCTTATTACCGATCTTTTACCTGTGCTGTATTCTTCTGTAACCTCCCTGCACTGCTTAAAGGTCTTCTCAAAGTCCTCTCTCATTTCGGTTGCGATACCCTCATCTACTATAAAGCAGGCATTTTCAAAATGATGGTAAAGGCTTCTATAGTCCAGGTTTATAGTGCCGCAGACAGCCATTTTATCATCTACCACATTCATCTTCGCATGGCTAAACCCCGGAGTCCACTCGTATATCCTCACTCCATTTCTTGCAAGACCGTTGTAGAAAGAGCGGGTTACCTTATATACCAGCTTTTTATCAGGTATGCCGGGAGTCACTATCCTCACATCCACTCCACGCTTGGCTGCAAGGGAGATTGCCTGGCTCATCTCATCTGTAATTATCAGGTAAGGAGTCATAAAGTAGCAGTATTTCTCCGCCTTATTTGCCATGCTTATATATACATTTTCTCCCACCTGTTCTTTGTCTATCGGGATATCTCCATAAGGCTGTACAAAGGCCTTACTCTTTGCCACATAGTCAGTCCGTGGAAGATATTTTTCGATGTCAACATCATCCTTGTCCGAGCGCTTTACTGCATTCCACATCTCTAAGAATGATATTGTAAGAGACTTAACAGCATCTCCCTCAAGCCTTATTCCTGTATCCTTCCACATTCCATAAGGATGGGTTAGGTTGAAATACTCATCTGCAAGGTTATAACCGCCCGTAAATCCAACCTTTCCATCTACTATAGTCATCTTTCTATGGTCTCTGTTATTTAAGAACACATTGATACCGGGCATAAACGGATTAAACACCCTGCAGTTAATCCCAAGCGACTTAAGCCTTTTTGCAAAGTCTCTATTTACAAAGCCCACAGAGCCTACATCATCATAATACACTCTGATTTCTACGCCCTTCCCAGCCTTCTCCACAAGTATCTCTTCTATTCTTCCCCAGGCAACTGTATTCTGTATGGCAAAATACTCCATAAAGATAAACTGCTCTGCCTCCTTTAGAGCTATAAGCTGTGCCTCAAGCCCATCCTCAGCTCTGTCATAGTAGGTGACATCTGTATTTTCATATACGGGATAGTGCGAATATTTACTTAAGTAAGCCGCAATCCCGTAGGCATTGGGTTCACACTCCTCCAGTTTATCTAAGACGTGTTTGTTCTCAGGTAAAAGCGGAAATATCTGCTCGTCTACCTTCTTATAACGCTCCTTCATCTTCTTCGTACCGCCATTTAAGCCGACAAGCAGGAAAAGGGTTACTCCCACAACATGCGTAGCCAGTATAAGCAGTATCCAAGGCATTTTCATAGAAGCCGTCTTATGTCCACTGTATATATATAAGCCTAAAGGTATGGTAATAATTCTAATTATAATCTCTACCAGCACATAGTCCATGTAGAGAAAGTTTATAAGCATCAGTATAAGTCCTATCTCAAACAGAGATTGACAAAAGCAATAAAGCTCATTCTCTTGATGCCGTTTCTGGTCTTACTCTTGCTTTCTATGGTCTTTTATTTTATCCGCCATCATACCTCCATATTCGGTAAAATAATCATTGACTTTCAATATCGTATACTATTTTAACCCTAACAACGCTTTTAATTCAATGATGTGGACTCTAAATGTATATGAGAGCCCTTGTAAATTTCACATTTTTTTAATGACAAAAGACAAAAACTGTGATACACTATAGTTTGATTGGTTACTTTTTGAGTTTTTTTGTCTTTATTGTAAATACATTTATGTAACCCTTTTGCATTATAAATCATACACTACTCAACAAATTAGCCGATAAAGCCGAAATTATTAACAGATAGTCATTTAAGGAAGGACGGAAAAATGTTAAATAATAAGAACCAGAAATTATTCACTCTCTCAGCAAAAGGCGTTTGCTGTGGTTTACTTGCAACAGGATTGCTTATACAGACCGGCACTTACCAGGCTTTTGCAGCTACCACCGGTCATAATATTAGTTATAGAAATGCTCTCGCCTCTCTCACAGACAGCGAGCTACAGTCTCTTCACGAGAGAATATGCAGTCTATGGGCTTATACTCAGGCTGAGGACGAGGATATCCTTATCAATGAGCACGAAATCACCCTAGATGTGGGCGATACCTTTAAGCTTGAGCTTAAAAGAACAAACAGTGAAGTAGTACACGGTGTGGAATGGTTTGTAAAGACAAGGGTTCCTTATGATGAGCTATTTACTGCTGAAAGCTACAATCTTCAGGATGGTGCCTGCTCTATAACAAGTGATGGGCTTGTGACCACCAAAAAGGCTGGAACCACCGAGTGTTGGGCAAAGTATGGAGATGCCCTTTACAGATGTGTTGTAGTGGTAAATGAAGAGGGAGAAACCGCTCTTTCCAAAAAAGTAGTTGAAATAGCTGATAAATTCAGGCATTTGAGTGATGTAGACAAGGTAATGGCTGTCCACGACTATCTCATAGACCACATAGAGTATTCCAATCCTCACATCAGAAGCTTTGCCTACGGCGCTTTGATTGAGGGAAAGGCAGTGTGTCAGGGTTATGCCCAGTCCCTTGCCATGATTCTTAATAACCTGAATGTTGAATGCCATACAATAGTAGCCATGACCAAAGGCTCTAATCCTGTGCTGCACGAGTGGGTGAGGGTGAAGCTTGATGGAGAGTGGTACTACATTGACCTCACCTGGGACGATACCCCTTGGGCAGAAGACAAGAACTATAAATACTTTTTGATAAATACTGATATGATATCAAGAGACCACGAAACAGGGTATTCTCTTGCAGGCGGACCAGAGGTAGATGGAAGTAAATATCTCTACTACGCTTACAAAAAGCAGGGCATATTTGCAGAGACAAAAGATGATATCGATAAGATTATAAGAGACCAGATTAATGCTACAAATCAGTCATATACTACGGTAAAAATAGCAGTGCCTGCCTCAGTCCCTGACTATGAGCTTCATGGTGCGATAAGGAGAATAGCAGGGAGTCAGGCGACCTTAAAAGAGTTAAATGACATTAAAAATACAAGTGGCAGTTATCATCATTACGGCTTTAATGTAGGCTTTATAAAGGCCGTTCCTACATCAAACGCAGAGCTTACGGGAATAAGGCCTATAAATGCTGCGGGCGGTACCACTACTGGCTTAGAGCTTACTTTTAGCGGGGATATAGGAGAGCTTACTCCTTTCAATGTAAAAATTAGTGACGCCCATATTACAGATATCAAAAAAACAGGAGCAGGCATTTACGAGCTTAAATTAGGGGAGCTTTTATCAAGAAATGATACTGACCTTACTGTTTCAGTAAGTAAAAGAGGATATAATATCTCAAACAGCGAAAAGACCGTGCATATAAGCGTAGCTAAGGAGGCTGCACCCGATGTTGGCTTTGAAGCTACAGGGCTTAAGGAGGGCAGGCTTGTAGGTGTAGAGCCCGGGCTTAAGTACAGTGTGGGAGACGGTATCTGGCATGATATAACCTCCACTTCACCTGTTGATGTTACTACAATTTATAAGACTCCAATTTCAGTAGTAAGAAAAAGCACAGGAGATGGCAGACTGGATTCAGAGGCCCAGTTTATTCGTCCTATCAATACCAGAGAGCCTATAAATATAAGGGCAGTTAACTGCAGCACAAATAACAATGACGGTAAAATCCTCTATCTAAACCGTCAGATGGAATATCAAAAGAGTGGCGACAGCACCTGGGTGTCAAGTCCCGGCAAAGAAGTTACAGGACTTTCAAGCGGGGAATACAAGGTAAGATATAAGGCTAGCGGCCTGAATCTGGCCTCAAGCGAGATCACAGTGACCGTAAATGCAGGTCCTGCAAGCACAGATGTACAAAGACCTTACACTCCTATATTTAGGCCCGGTGCAAATGCCGGTACAGGCAGTCCTACAGACGAAAATAGTGGCTCAGTGGGCGGCTCCTCTGCCGGTGAGGTTGGCGGCTCAGTGGGCGGCTCTCCTGCGGGTGAGGTTGGTGGCTCTGCTGGAGGAGGTTTCGCCGGTGGCGATTCTTCTAGTGGTGGCTCTACCGGTGGCGGCTTTGCTGGGGGTGGTGCTCCTAGCGGTGGCTTTGCTGGTGGGGGCTTTGGTGGCGGTTTCACTGGTGGTGGCTTTGCCGGTGGCGGTTTTGCCGGCGGTGGCTTTAGCGGTGATGATTCTTCTGACGGTGGTGCTGATACCGAGGTTGATAGTAAGAAGGCTGATGTCTCTAAGCCTGATGATGCAGGCGCAAAAGAAGCAGAGAGCAAAGATAATACAGCTTCTCCTACCGAAGGCACTGATGTTATAAGCATTTCTAAAAAGGTTGCTTCTTTTTCAAAGTCTGACCTTAATGACATTGTTAAGTCAGGTATTAAAGCGCTTAATATTACAGACAACAAGGTAAGGCTTAGCTTTGAAACAAAGGCAATTAAAGCAATTAGCAAGCAGGCAGAGGAAGATATAAAGATAAAGGTAACAGGCAATAATACCGTAGGGCTTTCCTCTAGGGCAAAGAAGCTTATAGGAGGCCATCCTGTATATGATATCAGCATTTCAGGAAAAGACGGCACAAAAATAACCAATCTCGGCAAGGGATATGTGACAGTATCCATCCCTTACAAGCTTTGGCAAATCAGAAAAAGCTGAAAAATGTAATCATATATTATATTGACAAAAAGGGTAATGTTAAAAAGTGTCAAAGGCAGTTTATGACTCTAAAACAAAAAAACCATAACCTTTGCAACAGGCAGGCTTACCCGCTTTGCTGTAGGATATAAGAAGAAGTAAACCTTCTAAATATGTTTTTACTTTTAATAGCCCTCCGAATACTCGGAGGGCTTATTTATCTCTCAATCAAATCCTCTACCTCACAGCCGAGGACTTTATTCCCCAATCTCTACAAACTTCTCCCTGCCTCTCTCAGTCAAATCATAAATATTCTTATCTGTATCTACCCTTATTAGCCCTTTTTCTTATAAGTCTTCCTGCTGTCTTATCAACCTCAGCCTGTTTCCACTTAAGATGGTCTCTGATTGAACCTAAGCCCAGCTCCTCACTTTCCTCCTTTTTCCCTGAATGATTACCTATATGGGTAAGGAAAAGTTCGGATTTTAACTCACTCTTTCTCTTAAGCCTTATAAATATAGCAGTAATCAGCCCCTCTCTATTAAACAGGAAGGTAATTAAAAATGTAACTCCTGCTACTGTAGCCGTCATTCCCGACATAGATACATTCATAAGGAGAGAAAGCACGTAGCCTATACTGGAATTAATAACTGCATAGCCAACCGATATAGCTATCATCACCTTCAAATCTTTGCTTACAAGATAGGCTGCCGCCCCCGGAGTAATCAAAAACGAAACTACCAAAATAGCCCCAACCGCATCAAAGGCAGTAACTGCTGTAAGCGATGAAAGTGTCATCAATGCATAAAATAAAGCTCCCGAAGAAAATCCTGCAAGCTTTGCAAAGCCTCTGTCAAAGGTAGTTACCTTAAGTTCCTTAAAGAAAATGATAACGAAGAGTAAGTTTACCACAAGCAATATTCCCATCTGCACAAATGCCTTGGACAGGTCGATTCCCATAAATTCTATCCTGTTTAACGGAGCAACGATGACCTCTCCCATCAGCACTACGTCTGTATCCAGATGTACATTCCTTGCAAATTTCGTAATCAGAACTACTGCAAGGGCAAAAAACATCGGGAAGACTATACCAACCGCATCATCATTTTTAACTAGGCCTGTCCCCGAAAGGAATTCTACCGCAAATACTGTAATCACGCCAAATATCGCCGCTCCCACTATTAAAAACGGAGAACCCACATCCTTTACTATGAAAAATGCAATAACTATGCCCAGTAAAACCGAATGTGAAATGGCATCTGAAACCATTGAAAGCTTCCTTAAGACCAAAAACGGGCTTAACACCGCGCAGGCTGCGGCTGTTGTAAGAAGTACAAAGTAAGACTCGTAGGATATGGCAAAAGTAAGATAATAATGACTCAATCATTTCCTCCATGCCTCCTCATCCTAAGGTTTTTTTAATCATTCCGTGAGGGCCTGTTACAAGAGAAATGATTGCAAAGCTTCCCATTATAAGTATTATGGTTGCACCTGTGCTCATTCCGTTAAAAGCCGTTGAAATATAAGTACCGATAAGTGCAGATACCCCGCCAACCACACCCGCTATTATAAGTACCCTGCTAAATTTATTGCTCCACTGGAGAGCGGTGATGGCAGGGATTATAAGCAAGGATGAAATGAGGATTGCACCAACAAGCTTAAGTCCTGCGGCTATTATTCCCATTGTCATTACAAGAATTATCCCATACAGCAAAACCGTTCTTATCCCTATGGTCTTTGCATATATTTCATCAAATAAAAACAGCTTGATTTCTTTATAAAATAAAACAAGCAAAAAGCAAAAGTAGGAACATCCCAATATACACTATGAGCTTCACATCATCTTTCATAATGTATGCGACCTGTCCAAAGATATAGCTTGAAAGCCCCTGACTGAGCGACCTCCTTATAATTGCTATTACCCTGAATATAGCTTTTTAGCACCATTCCCACTCCAAAAAATGACGATAAAACTACTGCAAGTATCGCATCTAATTTAAGCTTTGAATTCTCCTTTATGACTTGGATGAGCAAGAAGGCTGTGGCACCGGAGGCTACTGCTCCCAGCGTTAAAAGCACAGGCTCCCTCTGCATAAAAAAAGCATAAAAGACAGGATTATTCCCGGAAATGCCGCATGTCCTATGGCGTCTCCTATCAGCGACTGTCCCTTAAGTACTGTAATACAGCCCACAGCCCCTGCTATGGCAGCAAGCAAAAATGTCCCGCTCCCAACTATGATAAATGAATAGCTTGTAAGTATGTCCATGTTAAGCATTTTTCATCATCGCCTTTTTCTAAGTTTTCATTTGTAAATGCCTCACTAACCCTGCCCCGTGGCTACTACCTTTTTGTTGATAATTACAACATGGTCGAAATAATCCCTTATGGTGGCGAGGTCGTGGTGGACTATTACTGCAGTTTTTCCCCTTTTTCTGCTCTTCTTTTATAAAATCTATGATTACCTTCTCCGTAACCTTATCTATGCCCGCAAGAGGCTCATCCATAAAGTAAATATCCGCCTCCTGTGCTATTAACCTTGCTATAAATACCCTCTGCCTCTGTCCTCCTGAGAGCTTTGATATCTGTCTGTTCCCTATAGTCATACATGCCTATTCTTTTTAGCGCAGCCTCTGCCTTTTTCCTATCCTCTCGCCCGGGATGCCTAAACCAGCCTAGGTGTACATATCTGCCCATTAGCACCACATCCATAACGGTGGTCGGAAAGTCCCAGTTTACCTCAGAAGTCTGCGGAATATAGGCTATTTTCTTCTGAACCTTTTTAATGGGCTCTCCCAAGATAAGAATCTCACCTGCAAGCTTATTTTGAAGTCCCAATATCCCCTTTATCAAGGTAGATTTACCTGCACCGTTTGGCCCAATAACGGCTGTAACAGAGCCTGCCATTATATCTATATCACAATCCTTTAGCACAGGCTTGTCGTGGTAGGCTATGGTCAAATCCTCCACCTTTACTATCACTTCTTCCATGCCCACCACTCCTTTTATCTTAAATTCTCAGTAATCAGTTTAACATTATGCTTATACATATCTATGTATGTATCCCCGCTTTGTCCCTCGGGTGCAAGCGAGTCGGAAAACAGCTCATTTCCTCGCCACTTACAACCTTTACATCAAAGCCCTTAGCCCTGCAGGCCTCTTTAAGCTTCTCCATCCTTGCAGGATCTGTGGTAGATTCTGCAAATATAGCTTTGACCTTATGCTCCACTATAAAATCCACAGTTTTGTCTATATCCTTATTGGCTACTTCTGAATCTGTACTAACCCCTGTGGCGCTACAACTTCAATGCCATATCTCCTTGAAAAATAATTAAAGGCATCGTGTGGCGTAATCAGGTACCGTCCGCCTTCAGGAATCTCTGCAAGTGATTTTTTTATTTTCTTCATCAAGAGCTGACAGCTTTTCTAAGTAAGCTTTTGTATTTTTATCTATTTCATCTTTTTTCTCAGGTAAAAGCTCAGAAAGCTTTGCACCTGCATTCTCGGTGGCTTCTTTGTAAAGATCTATATCAAACCAAAAATGCGGATCTATAATTACGCCCCATCTTCCTCCATCTTGCCTATTTTGTCCTCAGGAAATGTGGATGCTACCGCATATCCCTTCTTTTCAAGCACCTCCTGCATCTTCCCCTCAAAGTGCAGTCCATGAAAAAGCAACAAATCAGCCTCTGCTATCTTCTTTAAGTCCTCAGGCTTTGCTACATATAGGTGAGGATCCTCTCCCGCAGGGATAATCAGCTCTTTATCCACCATGTCACCTGCAAGCTGATTTACCATAGTCGTACAGAAATGAAGTTGTTACTGTTACCTTCTTTTTAGGCTTAGAATCGGCACCACTTACCGTTTCCTTAGCATTGCCCGCCTTCCCACAGCCTGTTAAAAAGCAAGACTCCAAGTAGTAAAAAAATAATATTGTTTTTTTCTCAATTTTCTATTCTCCTTTATTGAAATTAGTTTTTATCTTGAGTTAGTTACGACTAACTAATACCCAGTATATTCTTATAGACATTTCATGTCAAGTAGATTTTTCATTAATAGATTTTCTCTTGTATATCCCATTCTATTCAACGTGTTCTGTGGCGATGTGAATTTAACTCAATACTTTACAATATCATCTGATATACTTATTTACCCCTCCGCTATCTCCCCTACATATGCCATACTCCCACAAGCTTCCTGTTCTAAATCAGGGAAATCTTCGACCGATACACCCCAGATTACATTTCCCTCTAAAATCCCTTTCTCCTTACATTTTCTTTCAAATTCATTTAAGTCTGCAATATAATCTTTTGCCAGCTCTTGTACATTACATAAAGAAGGCCTGACAGAAAACCAAAAATCTTTTTTATCCAATTCTTCTAAGCCCATTTCCCTGCAAAATCCACATTTTAAGTCCTCGTTTGGTTTAGGTTTCTGTCCGTTCTTCCATAATTCTATTTCATTTTCATAGGGCTCATTATCCCAGTATTCTTCAAAATCACACTCTTCAAACATTCCAATCCATACATAATAAGTTTTCATATTATCCCCTTACTTTTAATCCGCATCTACCCAAAGATGATATTTCCCACAATGCAGGCAGCGAAACAGATAGCCACAGAGTGAGCCATCTTTTACAAGGTATTCCTCTACATCCTCAAATTCATTCCTTGCGGCATACTCCTCAAATACTTCATCTGCAATATCCATAGCCTTTAGCTCTTTCGTTCCTGCCGTTCCCAGATATTCACAATAGTCCTCACAGCAGGATAGCCAGTACTCACCCTGCCAGCTCATATACCCCGGTGTACGGCAGAAAAGCTCTTCTTCCTTTTCCTTATCAGGCCCGTCCTCCCACTCTGCACCCTGAATGAATGTAGCATCATATTTTCTTGCTGCTTCACCATTTGCAATGCAGGCAGGACAGATATTTTCCACATCTTCCACACAGTATGGCGTCATAGAATAATAGACAGTACTTTTCTTTCCACAACAAGGACAGGTCTTTTCCTCACCCTCTTCAAAAGCCCCAGTACCTATAGGGTCCGGATGATAACGAAACTTTGGCAAGTCTTTTAAGCGCTCTCTTTTTGCGGCTTCTTCCTCCTTAGTCAAAGGGCGTGGCAGGGCAAATTTATCAGCATGGCTTTTGCTTAGCTCCTGCAAGGTGGCTAGCTTTTTTATCTGCTTCCTATCTCCCTTATCTGCAAAGGATGAGAAGAGCGTATAGGCACTCTCCATCATTCCCAAGAGCTGATAAACATCTACAAGAACCTCTTTTGCTTCCTTTTTCTCCCTATACCTGAAAGCCTGTCCGCAAACTGATAAAGCGCAAGCACGCTCGCCTTGTCTCCGTCCTGATTATTAAAAATTCTTTTTTAGTTCTATAAATTCTTTAAGATATTCATTCATAATCATACCCCCTTTTAATACTATAATTTTTATATTCTTAGTTTACTCTTTTTACAATAACGGCACATACCAATATTATACTATATTTTTTATTTGGTATAACACAGTTTAATTTACATATAAAAATCTATCTAATCCCTATCGTTAAACTTTTTTTCAAATCTTTTAATCTAGGTATTGAAAACCGCCATATTAACCTGTAGAATAGACCCTAACCAGGAAGATTTACAGTAAATTTTTCTCGGTTATAAAGCAGCTTCAGCTCATATTTATTTTTAATTTCAAAAATTTTAACTTGTGAACTTACACCACTTAACAGGAGGTAGCTATGCCAATAGTATTTCACGAAAGTTCTATGACCTTCCATTTGTCAAATGGAAAAGTGAGCTACATAATAAGCGTCATTCAAAATGGAGGAATCGAGAACCCTCTACTATGGAAAGGCCATAAAGGACAGGGAGTCATTTGCACACCATCACGAAGAAACTTACCGCTCGCACAGTGCGGTCTGCGTGCCTGAGCCCGGAAGTCTTGCCAGGCAGTATATAAGAAAATGACTATCCAAGCTATGGAACAGGCGATTTTAGAAGCCCTGCCTACACAGTTTTGCAGGAAAATGGCAGTAGAATCAGCGATTATAAATATGTAGGCCATAAGATAATTAAAGGAAAACCAAGCCTTGCCCCTCTTCCTTCTACTTATGTAGAATGTGATTCTGAGGCAGATACCCTTGAAATTATCTTAGTTGATGATGTAACGAATACCGAAATGGTGCTTTCTTACACCATTTATGCGGATTATCCTGTTATAACGAGACATACCCGCTTTAATCACAAGGGAGAGTCTCCGATAGTTCTCACAAAGGCACTGAGCTTTGCTGTAGACTTCCTTGATATGGATTATGACATGATTTATTTCTCAGGAGCTTGGGCTAGAGAGCGTTATAAGAAGAGAAGAAAACTTGAAATGGGTATCCAGTCGATTGGAACCGTTACAGGAACAGGCTCCGGTGCTGACCACAATCCTTTTATAGCACTTGCAAGGCCTGAAACCATAGAAAGTTCAGGTGAGGTCTATGGTTTTAGCCTTGTCTACAGCGGTAACTTTTTAGCTCAGGTCGAAGTTTCTACCCACGATATGACTAGAGTTATGCTTGGCATACATCCTGAGAACTTCTCGTGGAAGCTCGAGAAGGGCGAAAGCTTTGTTACTCCTGAGGCTGTGCTTGTATACAGTGATAATGGTTTTAATACTATGAGCCATGCCCTGCATGACCTTTACAGAAACCGCCTGATGCGCGGTGAGTGGAGAGATAAGGCTCGTCCTATCCTTCTTAATAACTGGGAAGCTACTTATTTTGACTTTGATGAGGAGAAGTTACTTAAGATTGCTTCAAAGGCCAAAGAAGTAGGTGTTGAGCTCTTTGTCCTTGATGACGGATGGTTCGGCGCAAGAGATGATGATTACAGGGGGCTAGGCGACTGGTTTGCAAATACAAGAAAGCTCCCAGAAGGTGTAGCAGGCCTTGCAGACAAGGTAGAGGCTCTTGGGCTTAAGTTTGGTATCTGGGTGGAGCTTGAAATGGTGAATAAAGACAGCGACCTCTACAGAGCTCATCCTGACTGGCTTATCGGTGCACCGGATAGATTTGAGTGCCACTCCAGGCATCAGCACGTTCTTGATATGTCAAGGGATGAGGTGGTTGACTATCTCTATGGCTGTATGGATAAGCTTCTATCAGAGTCAAAGGTTTCTTATATCAAATGGGATATGAACCGCTATATGACAGAGCCTTTTGGCAGGGAGCTGCCTTATGACAGACAGGGAGAGTTCATGCACCGCTACATCCTAGGCGTGTACAAGCTCTACGACAGGCTTACAAAGAAGTTCCCTCATGTACTCTTTGAGTCCTGTGCAAGCGGTGGAGCAAGATTTGATCCGGGTATGCTATACTATGCACCTCAGACCTGGACCAGCGACAATTCCGATGCAAATGAAAGAACCAAGATACAGTATAGCACTTCCTATATGTACCCTATCGTGTCTATGGGTTCTCACGTATCCGCAGTTCCTAACCATCAGATGAGCAGAGTAACTAAGCTTTCGACCAGGGCTGCAGTGGCTTACTTTGGTACCTTCGGTTATGAGCTTGACCTTAATCTCCTAAACGCAGAAGAAATTGAAGAGGTTAAGGCACAGGTTGCTTTTATGAAGGAGCACAGAGAGCTCATTCAGCTAAAGAGTGACTTCTACAGGCTAATCAGTCCTTTTGAGCACAATGAAACCGCTTGGATAGTTGTTGCAAAGGATAAGAGCGAAGCCATAGCCATGTACTATCAGAAGCTTTGCAAGATAAATGGTGCCTTCCTAAGGTTTAAGCTTGACGGGCTTTGCCCTGATACCTGCTATGAGGTATCTTATAGTTTAGATGGTAAAGACATATCCTACAAAGCTTACGGTGATGAGCTTATGTCTATGGGTATCCCTGTAAATAAGGGAGACCTTGGAACTATGGGCGGGATTTTTCTGCTATAATATTTGTGCTTAAAAAAAGCAGTATAAGTCGCAATTAAAATCTCTATCCTTTAGATTATATTAGAAATAGGTTAAAAAAATTAAACAGGACTGTCATATGGCAGGCCTGTTTAATCTCTTTATATGGTATAGCCGGTATACTCACTGTTACTACAGTGCCGGCATTTTTCCTTGCTTTCAAACTCCAAAACCGAACTCAGAACCATAGTATAGCTTAATTCTTTCATTTATATTTTTTTAACCCCGTAACCTGACCCTGCATGCTTTTATCTCGTTTGTATCTTTTTAGCAGATTATCTATCTTATCTTTGGACATTCCTACCCCATCATCTTTAATAATTATATAGATTCTGTCCCCTTTGAAGTACGAAGTTAATTTTTATTACACCTCTGCTGTCCTCTTTTTCAAGAATACCATGCATGATGCTGTTTTTCAACCAGGGCTGAAGTATTATCTTTAATATAGAATACTCCTTAAGCCACCCTTTTTTTCCTCTATATCAAGGCTGATTTTCTTTTCAAAAACGCATATTTTGTATACGCACATACGCCTGTACATAGCGGACCTCATCTTGAAGCGAGAATATCTCTTTTCCTCTGTTTAGACTTAGCTTATAAAAATTCAACCAGGCTATTAATCATATCTGCTATTTCCGGAACATCATGCTCAATAGCAAGGCAGTTAACCAAATCTAAGGAATTATAAAGAAAATGTGGATTTATTTGCGCCTGAAGAGCCTTTAATTCAGCGTTTTTTTAACCTCCTTACCCATCCGATACTTCTCATCTATCATTTCTTCCATACGAAGTGTCATTGCCTTAAAGCTTCTCATTAACTCTCCGATTTCATCTGAACCTACAGGCTTTGATTTTTGTGAAAAGTCTCCCGATTCCACACGTTTCATTTCTTTATTTAAAATAAATATCCGCTTTAAGTTGGAATTTATGGTCAAATATGCAAGACCATATGACACTGCTTGCAATCCCAAAAAGTGCTATTAAAAGAGTCAGATATAAGGCCTGCTGCTTCTCCAGCACCGATGCTTGTGGCACAAGAACGTTCAGATGCCATCCATTGGCACTTAGCATTTCTGTTCTAAAAATATATTTAATATTACTGTATTTAATGAAGCTCCAGTCCTTACCAGCCTGCTCGCCCTGCATCTTATCCAGTTTTCCTGCTTCAAATTCTTCTCCATTTCCTTTAAGGCCATAAATAATGTTTTTTTCCCATCACTGAGTAATACTGATGTCTCCGGATTAAACTTAATTCTCTTTAATAACTCTTCTATTTTACTTTTGTCTATATCTATTCTTAGCACAGCCATTGGCTCGCTTAATGCATCAGGCCTATAAATTATTCCCAAATACGAGAAAAAAACCTTGATTTCTCTCCATCCGGTTCAACGATAAAGCTCGGCTTTTACCCAGTGCCTGCTGTTCATTTTTTTGTATTAAGCTTCTTATACCACTCTGATTGTTCAGCCACATTTAGTGAAATTATCTCTTCATCATTTATGATAGATGGCCTGTCACTTTTGACATAAAGCCTTATGCCATCAATTTGTGATGACTGATTTATATAGACTATTCTTTTTCATAAATGCATTATAATAAAATCTCTGGCTAAATACAGTATCATTTTCTATGCTCTCTGCAGCTAACTTATATACCTCATCATTTGACAATATATTTCCGAGGGCTGTTTCCATAGCATCAAAATATCTATCTAAGATATATATTGCCTCATTATACGTATATGACATCGTATTTGTCGTTTGTTTAAGGATTAACTGGTTGGTAAAATAATATGAAACTGCAGTAAAGAGAAGCAGTGGCAGACTAAGGAAGAATACAAAAACCAAGTTGATTTTTGTACTTAGAGCCGTATGCGCCAAGATTCCCATCCACCTTTTATAAAATGATTTCATACTTTTAGCCTTTCTAACCGCCCTCTATATGCTTTCCCTATATGCCTTTGGTGTTACACCTGTTTCCTTCTTAAATGCTTTTTGAAAAATAGTTTGCATCGTGATATCCTATCTTCTCAGCTATAGAGCTAAGAGGCGTCCTGTCCTTTTTAACAGTGCCTTCGCCTTTTCTATTCTTACCTCTGTTATAAACTGATTTATGGTTTTGCCTGTATCCTTCTTAAATAATAAGGACAAATAATTGGGCGATAAGTACATTTTACCCGCTATCTGTGATATACTAAGTCTCTCATCTGAATAATTGTCTAGTATATATTTTTGCAACCTTATCGGAAAGCTGTGAATACTGAGATTTACTGTCTTTTATTATTGAAATATAATTTTGCCGTATCCTTCAGACATTCACCCATTTCTTCCAGGCGACAAGCCTCTCCAAGAGCAGATAAAAGTCACTGCACTTATATCTCCAAAGTCAACACTGTCCTGACTTTTTGCCCTTTGTGTCAAAGTAAGTAAAAGAGTAAGATAGTATCCACGTACGCTGTCTACTGTAGTTTCCGTGAATCTTGATATCTCATCTGCAAGTGTGGATAAGGAATTCTCCAGTTCATCGTAATTCCCATATCTCCACAAGTTAAGTATTTCAATGGGTAGTTTACCTGAAAAATCATACCTTCCCATCCCCTGTTCTTTTGCATCTTTTATGACTCCACCAAGGAAACACTTCCTCCTGGCCGCCTTTTGCCTGTATAGCAGAATCTTTTAACCCTTTTTACGTCTCTTACAGATAATCCCACTCCCGCAAATACACGGCGTAGCTGTGGCAATTTTTGCAGTAATCCTTTCCTTAGCTTTTTCAGTAAGACTATATACCTTATCCTTTTGTAAGTCATTATCTATATTGAATAATACAACAATATGATTTAAGTCTTTTACTGTAAATAGGCAATACTTACGAAACATTGCTTCATCAGACTCATTTATATCAGGAACCCTGCTCTTAAGCAGTGAGGCGATTAATTCTTCCAATACCAAGGACAGTGCATTTTCATCATATTCTACTTCCGCTGAGGGATCCTGAGGATAAAGCCTAAGTTCAGATGCAATATATTCCAAGCCTTGTAAAAAAGGATATTCTTCGCTGTCAGCACTTACTTTCTCTCCTGTCAGAATTTCCATACATATCTTTTTCTGCTTGGCATAGTAGTTCCTATTCTCAAGCCTTTTGCTGTTTCTTTATTTCTTCAACTGCTGATTTGACTACCTCTTTTATCTCGTCAGGCTTGATAGGTTTCTCAACGTAGCTTACTGCTCTTAACTGTATTGCTTCTTTCAAATACTCTCTATCAGAATAAGCGCTAAGGAATATAATTCTACAATCCTCCTGCTCTGCCTTTAAGCATCTTGCAAGCTCTAAGCCGTTCATTTTAGGCATTCTTATATCGCTTAGTACTATATTAGGCTTGAAGCCTTTGGCTATCTCAAGGGCTTCTTTTCCATCACCGGCAGTTTCAATTTTAGTGATGCCTATTTCTGACCAAGGTATATGGTTTAATAGTACATTTCTTGTGATTCTCTCATCATCTACAATCAAAAGCCGCATACCTGCTCCCCTTTTCCATTGATTCAAATATTTGAAAATCACGGGACCAAAAAAGTCCCGTGAAATTTACCCCTTATATTAGTTCAAATGAAGCTTTTATTTTTCTGTGGCACTACTGTTTCCTATAAACAGATTGAAGTACCCCTTCTCGCTGCCTACTGTATAATCAGCTCTTACAAAGCGAAGCATAGGCTCTGTTATCCTAAAGCTAACCTTACCTTCTTCTCCAGCCTCTAACGTAATCTTCTTAAAGTCTTTAAGCTGTTTTATTGGCCTTGCTACACTCGCCGCTATGTCATGAATATAAAGCTGAAGTGTTTCAGTTCCCTTTGCACTTCCTAAGTTTTTACAACAACCTCAGCGATAATTTCTCCATCCTCATTTAGTTTATCCGCTGACAAGGTAATAGGAGAAATACTGAAATCAGTATATGTAAGACCATGTCCAAAAGGATACAATGCCTCATTTGGTGCATCCAGGTACTTAGATACAAATCTCTCTCCCGCGTCTTCCGGTGTGAGCGGACGGCCTGTCTGTAAGATATCATAGTGAATAGGAACCTGCCCCACATTGTAAGGGAAACTCATAGGAAGTTTGCCTGAAGGTGCATATTTACCTGTAAGTACATCCCAGATTGCAGCGGCTCCCATGGTTCCAGGCATCCACACTACAAGTATGGACTTTACTTTGTCACAAATATCGGTTAAAGCAAGAGGTCTTCCTGTAAAAAGAACAAGACTTACATTGTCATTTACATCGCAGATTTTCTCAAGCAGTCTTACCTGATTTTTAGGTATTGTAATATCTGTCCTACTTGCAGCCCTCACCGCTTTTGTAAGAAGTGCTCGCCCATAAAAAGAAGGACTTCATCTGCCTCTTTTGCTGCCCTTTAAGAGCATCTTCTTCCATAGCACGGGTTCTATCTGCATTATAATCTATTTCTTCCAGCTGTACAAAACCAGGCATTTTAGTTCCTTCAGGAAGTATTTGACAGCCTTCGTGGAATGAAAGTTGATAGCCATCAAGCCTCCCTCCAACCTCTTTTACCGTCTCCACAGGACCTTCATCACCCATTATCGCCCAAGAACTTAACAGCTTTTTGCGGTCTGTATATGGTCCTATGCAGGCAATCTTTTTTCCCTTCTTTATTGGAAGGCTTCCTTCATTTTTAAGCAATACAAATGACTCGCGTCTGCTTTCTTCGCCAGTTCCTTATGCTCATCACAGAGGCATAATTCTTTTTCCTTCACTAAGTCAAGTCCTTTGAATGGATTCTCAAATAAGCCCAAATCATTCTTTAGCTGAAGGATTCTCATTACGCTCTCATCAAGCGGCTCTTCACTAACTCTTCCCTCTTCTATAAGTTCATCCAAGTGTCTTGAATAATCACCCGCCATCATGTCAATATCGCAGCCTGCTTTAAGTGCCATTTCAGCGGATTCCCTATGGTCCGCACATACTCCATGCATAACGGCTTCTCTGATGGCCGCAAAGTCAGATATAAGAACTCCGTTAAATCCCATCTGCTCTCTTAATACATCCCTCATAAGCCTTTTATTGACTGTTGTTGGTATACCATCAATTGTATTAAATGATGTCATTACCATCGCTGCTCCCGCATCAATTGCGGCTTTGTACGCCGGCATATAGTATTCTTCGAGCGTATGTTCAGACAGCTCAACTGTATTGTAGTCTCTTCCTGCCTCTACTGCTCCATATCCCGCAAAATGCTTCACGCAGGCCACAAGAGTATCCTCTGCCTTAAGGTCATCTCCCTGATAGCCTTGTACTATACTTTCAGCCATCACTTTATTCAGATAAACGTCCTCACCTGTGGACTCAACAACTCTTCCCCATCTTGCATCCCTAACCAGATCAACCATAGGTGAAAATGTTACGTGAAGTCCTGCTGCCGACGCCTCTCTTGCAGCCATCTTAGAGCACTCTCTAAGTAATTCCGGTGAAAATGTCGCTCCCATTGCAAGTGGCATAGGGTAAATGGTCTTATATCCATGGATGACGTCAACCATAAATATAAGAGGTATATGGTGAGGATGGCTCTCCATATATTTTTCCTGAATTGCCTTTAGCTGTGCTCCACCATTGCTCCCAAGTCCAAGGATGGTTCCACATAGTGCTAAGTCCTCATCCGATAGCCCAAGATCCTTGAGCGGGCCTGTAAGCACTGCATCTTCTGACAGCATATGCCCCATAATCTGAAATAGCTGTCCTATTTTTTCTTTCCTACTCATAGAGTTAAGAAGTTCTTTTAACTTGCTCTGTTCCATATTTTTCCTTTCTCATTAGGATAGTTGATATTTAAGTTAGGTTATGTATCCATTTATCAGACAGAACTCTTGGGATGCCCCATATAGGTTTAATCATATCTTCAGCATTGACAAGCAGGAAGACTATCCATAGCGGAAAGCCTAGTTTCACGCCTATAAACCCAAAAGGTACACTAAAAAGCCAAACCGGCAATATATCTAAGAAACAGGCAAAGGTCGTATCACCACCACTCCTTAGAATGCCTACAACCATGACCACACTGAAGGCCTTCGGTATAAAAAGTATAGCATGTAAAAATAAGAGCAATCTGACACTTTCCATAGTTTCCGCACTAACTTCGTATATTGATAGCAGTAAAGGCCTGCTTATAATTAGGATTATACCGACAAACGCAGCCAATACGGGAAGGATAACAAGAAACCTTCTGCTGTCTCTTTTTGCGTCTTCTTCCCTGCCCTCTCCTATTGTATTGCCAAGCATTACCGCAGTAGCATTCCCGGCACCCCTTACAAATACAAAAAGGATTTGTGCAACGGCAGAAGCAATCTGTACTGCTGCTACCGTGGATGTTCCCATAAGCCCAAAAGCTACCATGTACAGGGAGGTGCCTACTGACCAGGCGATTTCATTAAATAACACCGGGGCTACTTTACTAAAATACTCCTTTACAAAGCCTCTCTTCCACCCTGTAAGCTCCCCTATACCGGCCGCTCCTATAAGCTTCTTTTTATAAACTGTAATTAAAATTATAAACATTTCTATGAGTCTTGCAATCACCGTAGCTATCGCAGCTCCCTGTAAGCCCTAAGGCAGGTGCTCCGAAGAGACCAAAAAAATAAGTATAGTGTTACCAACTATATTGGCGACCATAGAAATGAATCCAGCAACCGTAGGAAGCCCGACATTCCCCGTACATCTGCAAACGGTTGCAAGAGAAGTGCTTATTGCTGTAATTATATAGCTTATACTTACAACAAAAAGGTAACTGCTCCCATACTTTACAGCATCCGCATCGTGAATATAAAAACGTATAACCTGCTCAGGTAAAAATAATCCTAAGCAGGTAAAAAGGGATGATACACCTCCACTTAATACATAGATTAGACCAAGCACCTTTTTTATGTTTTCATTTTCTCCTGCTCCCCAGTACTGGGCGATAAACACCGATGCTCCGGAACTTATGCCAAACTGTATAATTGTTAGCAGGAAAAATATCTGATTAGCTGCCCCTGCCGCAGCAATCTGAGCATCGCCAAGCCTTCCTATCATCATAACGTCAATCAAATTAACAGTAGATGATATTAAAAACTGGATTGAAAACGGCAGGGTCAGTCTAATAAACTTTCTTATAAACTCTTTATCCTTTAGCACAAAATATCTCCTTAGGACAGATAACGAACTGATTCCGTATGGACTTTGCAGTTCTTGTCCGGATAAACCTCTGTTCTGAATTCCTTAAGTACCTTTTTCAGGTCTTGGATTAGCCACCAGACACTTGTATACTGTCTCCTCACCCTTTTTAACAGGCAAAGTTGTAAAGGACATCTCAAGAAGATGGTCTGAAAGCTTGAATCCGTGATTATATCCCGGGTCTCCGTCCTTGGTTCTCTCCCATTTCACATCTTTATTGCCTATGTTATACCCATAAGTTAGAGGTACCTTTTCAGTCTGCCCGTCTTCATATTCAAACACAAGCTGGCCAATCTCATATACTTCCTTCTCAGGAAATACTCCATCTACAAAGAACTTAAAGTCAACAAAGTAGTCAGTAGTATGAATAAGCTCTACATACGCAGGATGCCCATTGTGGCTCTCCTTTGCTTCAAGTCCCTGTGCGTCTGCATATTTATAATGATAGAGGTATTCAAAGGTCTTGTCTCTAATTGTCTCATAATCTCCATCTTCATAATTATGGTTCCAGAACATTTCAGTATGCGTAGGAAATACCGAAGAATATAGTATTTCTCTGTAAAATTATCTCATTTAATGAGCTCCAGTTGGATATAAAAGCTCCGTGGCGGCCACTCTTTTTGATATGCTCTTTCCAGTTCGAGAAGTAATATCCCTCGAAATTACCATAACGGATATTAAAGTTCTTATCTAGAAACTCATCTTCAAGATTCTCCCCCAGATTCCAGTTCCAGTGCAGAATCAACAGGTCTTTAGGTACCATATCAATGGCCTGGTATGTAGCTGGCATAATGCCTATTTTTTTGCCATCCTTTTTGTGGAACTGAGGCATATACATCTGTATCTCAGCACCTCCAAAAGGACCGGCATCCGGTACAACAGCGTTTTTTTAAGAAGCTTATCTCCCCATATTAAGGTCTTAACGCCTTTTGACTTTAGATATTCATATATCTTATTCACATCTCCTGCAAATATATCTGCGCCACTTTTTCCTCTGCACTTTTCACATACTCCGATTGTGTAGTATTCATCATGACCTATATTAATCACTTCAGGATTAAATACCTCTATAACTTCATCAAGTACATCAAATAAGAGCTCATAAGAAGCAGGGTTTGAAGGGCAGTAGGTGTCCGCATAAGGGTCCTCCGGTCTTTCAGCTATGTCCATGTGACCCATCATAAGATAATCACAATGCCCAAGCGAAGGTACTTCAGGGATAACCTCAAGCATTCTTCCCCTACAATAATCAGCCGGTCGCGAACTTCTTCCTGAGTAAGGAAATTGCCTCCTCCGTTTTCCATATGTATGGCATTTTTATACCATGGATAGGTGTAATCCTGTATCTTTGTTGTTTTTCCTGAGTATTCGCTCATTTCCTCACAGTACTTAATCCATCCTTTGTTTATCTCGGGATGTCTCTTGTACTCCATTGCACCGCCGATTTCTATCATGATGCTGTTAAACTTAAAGTAACAAATCATATCGACGAATTTCTTGAAAAACCCTATATCCTTTGATGCAGGCAAAAATACCTTCATTCCTCTTTCATCACATACCGGATAGTCATAGGCAAGAAGCTCATCAACACAGCCTTTTTCCATCAAGTGGATTATAGATATCGCGCCGTAAAACAAACCTCTTTCACTTAGTGCATATACCTGTATCTCATCCCCTTTAGCCTCAATTATATGGCATTCGCTATGCGAAGGCTTTGGTACATTAAACTCATCACTAACACGCTTGCTAAGAGTCTCAGGTATTTCCTTATGAAAGCAAATGACTTTGTAGCCTTCTTCAAGACCTGTGTTTTTTACCTTTTCAGCAAGGATTTCCTGTATAACAGGAATATCAGTCTGTATTTTAGTCTGCTTGTTTATGTGTCTGGCTGGACCTGTCCTTTTTTTATACTGCGGAACAATTCCTCTGCTCATCAGAACCCCCTTCTATTGTTTCTAGTCTTTTTGTATAAAAAGCAGATTATTTTTTAGCTGCATCAAATACAACCTGTGCCTGCTTGGTTATTTCCTGATTGAACTTTTCTTCACCCGCTGCTTTAAGCTTTTCTTTGAATTCAGCTAAAGTTGCCATAGGGTCTTCAGCAAAGCCCAAATATAATATAGGTGTGTACTCTGTTCTTACGTTATATACATTTGCCTGCTCAGTATTTACAGAATCAAGGACGAATGACATACCATCTACCGGATTGAATACAAGCTGCTTAAAGTAATATGATGCCTGAATTTCACCGTACTTAGGAAAGAATCTATAGGAAGACTTGGTGTATTGGCAAAGCACCAGGTGCTGATTCCGCCGTAAGCATCAGGCTTAGTACTTCTATCTGCTGGAAGTCATGTCCGTCTATCTGAACTGTTCCAAGAAGCTTGCTGTGTACTCCAGGTATACCATTGTTAATAAGGAAATTAAGATCCTTATCGTAGTTAAGAAGATCTGTTGCCATCAACGCTCTCTCAATATTTTTGCTTCTTGCATTGAATCCAACACCGTTACCGGTAAATCCTGCAGAACCAAGTGGTTTATTCTCAAGAAGATTGATATACTCTACTTCCCAGTCAGGGTGATTCTGTTTAGCGTTCTGCCAAGCTGTGTTTGCATCACCTATATTGCCGAATTTAACTGCACTCTTACCGGAATCAAAACGATTTGTGTTAGATGATGTAAGGTCACTCTTTGAAATATAGCCCTTCTGGTTCCAATCTTTCATACGCTTGATATGCTCTTCAAATCCAGGAAGGTCATAAAATGGCACAAGATCAAGCTTTTCTGAATTGGTATAATCGTATGTCAAGGTATGTGAGAGATAGTAACGTCCCTGTGGATACATAACAAGAGCTCTCATAATAATCTCAGCATTGTTACTTGAGACATCTAGAGGAATCATTCCAGGCTCATTCTCTTTAACCTTAGCCATAAACTTCTCTATATCCTCAACTGTCTTAAGTGGCTCCATACCGTATTTTTTACGAAGGTCACCACGGACAAATGCGCCGTAATGGTTTGCCCAGTAATTATTCTGTGGAATCATATAGTTCTTCCCTGCTACCTGTGTATTTACCCAAGCATTCGCAGGAAGTGCTGCCTTTGCCAGAGGACAATATTTATCTACCATCTCAGGTGTTATTTCATAAAAACCGCCCTTTGATGCTGTCTCGGCATAAAACGCCCAAGCAGCAGTATAAATCATATCAAAGTCTTCACCTGATGAGAATAAAAGCGGATATCTCTGCTGATAGTCTCCCCAAGATAAGTAATGAGGCTCAATTGTAGCGTTGATTTTCTCTTTCAAGTGCTTGTTGATTTCTTCAAAAACCATGTCGTTGTCGGACTGTGGCTCTCCTATGAAATACATCTTAAGCGTAACCGGCTCCAATGTACTTGCTTTGCTCTCTGTGCCTGATGACTTAGACTGAGTGGAAGCCTGCTTTACGGCACTTCCATTTGCATTGCTTTTGGTGTCATTCTTTGCCCCATTTCCACAGGCAACCAAGGCTAATGCCATAGTCATTGACAATCCTGCTGCTAACCATTTTCTTAACTTTCTCATAGTTCTCCTCCTTTTATTTTAACCTTTTACTGCTCCGATCATTATTCCGCTTACAAAGAATCTCTGTACAAACGGATACAGTAATAAGATCGGTCCTATTGTTACCAGTGTCATCGCCATCTTAAACAGATTCCTCCGGCGAGTGTTACAGTCGCTAACTGTGGCACCTTTGCTATCAGATTCCTCAGCATTGATATCTGTGAAAGCATCCTGTAAAGATAATACTGTAAAGGAATCAGCTTCTGCTCATCTACAAACAGCATAGCGTTAAACCAGTCATTCCAGTAGTTAAGAGCCGTGAACAATCCCATTGTTGCCAAAATAGGCTTTGAAAGCGGAAGTATCATTTTAACAAAGATATGAAATTCCCCTGCTCCATCAATCTTGGCTGACTCTGTTATTGAGTCCGGAATACTGTTGCTTATAAAGCTTCTTATGATAATGATATAAAACACATTAAAGAGGTTTGGCAAAATGAGAGCCATAATATTATTCTTCATGTTAAAATATCTAATCATAAGGATGTACCACGGAACTATTCCACCATTAAATATAGTTGTGAAATAGAAGAAGAAGGAAAAGAAGGTCCTTGGCCTAAATTCTTTTCTCTGTAGTACATAAGCTGCCATCGATGAGAAAAATATACCTACCGCAGTACCGACTATTGTGATAAATATCGTAACCCCATAAGCATTAAAAATATTTTCAGGTACTGCAAATACTGCTCTAAATGCTTCAAGTGAGTACTCAATCGGAATCAATGAGAAGCCGTGTTCCAGAATTGACTGTTCCGATGAGAATGCACCTGATATGATAAACAGAAAAGGAATCAGACAGCAAAGTGATAAAAATGTAAGTATCGTATATGCGAAAAGTCCAAATCCCACATCCGCTTTTGATATTTTTTTAGTAAGCATATAAGTTCACTCTCCTTTCTCAGAATAATGCGTAATCTTTCTGGAATCTCTTCACCAGGCTGTTTACCCCGAGAAGGATAACCAGACTGATTAATGACTGAATAAGACCTGCTGCCGATGTCATTCCCACATCCTGTATCTGTAAGAGAGATCTTACTACATAAGTATCAATTACGTCTGTACTGTCATATAAAAGAGGGTTAGTTGCTGTAACCTGATAAAACATATCAAAGTCACCCCTAAATATCCTACCTACATTAAGCAGGGTCATAATTATAATCTGAGGTGTAATAAGCGGTAGTGTAATAGAAAATATCTTACGTACTCTTCCTGCACCGTCTATTGCTGCTGCTTCATACATCTCACTATCTAGCCCGGTAATGGCTGCCAGATATATAACCGAGCCATAGCCGACCCATTTCCACGCGTTAGCCACTACAAGTACATACTTCCATACACCAACATTATTATACATATCAACAGGTGTAGCACCTACAGCCTTAAGCATAGTATTTAATGAGCCGTATTCGTAGTTAAACAAATTGTAGAGGAAGCCACCCACAATTACCCACGAAATAAAATATGGTAAAAATATTATGGACTGTGAGGCTTTTTTAAAAACTTTGATTTTATCTCAGTAAGTAAAATAGCTACTCCTACCTGTAGAATGAGGTTTACCACAATGAATACTGCGTTATAAGCTATTGTATTAAAGGCAACCTTGAAAATCTTGCCACCGCTGAAAAGAAATTCAAAATTTTTGAAGCCCGACCACGGTGAAGCAAGTATTCCATCCGCATAGTTAAATTGCTTGAATGCAAGTATCGTGCCACCCATAGGAAGATAAGCAAAAATCAGATAATAAATAACTGCCGGAAGTATCATAAGATATAACGCGAGGTTTAACTTCTTAAAACCCTTTTTGGCAGTTTTTTTAGGTTTAACCATAAAACCACTCCCTTCTCAACTTTCTCTTTGTGTATCTTGCTCTATATCATATGTATTATTCTTATGCTTTTTAGTATATTTTTACGTAAAATATTATTTCAATGGTAAGAATCTATGATTAAGGTAATTTTCTACTTATCAGGCCGGGTGCTGTAAAAAAGCTGCCACGTCATAATTAAACGCAGCAGCTTTAATATATAAACTTAGTTAGGATTGCTTAGTTAAAAGCCACACAGCTATTTCTTTCTTTTTGTCTTTTCCTGCTGAAGCATAGTCTTTTAAGTGTAAATCACCATCCCTAGTCTTAACATTTGCTTCAAAAATCGAATGGCAGTCTTCCTTGTCTGAAAGAATCTCAAGACTAACTGATAAATTATCATCAGTTTCAATTTCTATCTCTCTTGACGCCTTTGACTTTGAAGAATCTTCTACAGCCAGCATAAGCGGACCACGTTCAAGCGCAATATGTCTCTTTGCAAGCGGGTCCTCCAAATCAAAGGTAGGTACAAGATAGTCATACTCAAAAAGCATGTTATTTACAAGTAAATCTTTACCGTATGGAACAGGATGTAATACAAAGGTTCTCATATCAAAGGACAGCAATACCTCGTCACCCTTTTCCCACTTTCTTTTAATCCTTAAATAACCACTTCCTTTTGTAAGATCAGCAGTAGATATTACCGGTTTCTCATCCAAAGCTTTGTCCTGTATCTCTTCACCGTTAAGTCTTGCAGTAGTAACCCTGCTCCAAGCAGGAATTCGGAAGTTCATAACCAATTCTTCATCTACGCTTTCCTCAATCCTTATTTTTACATCTCCATCGACCGGATAAGCAGTTTCTATGCTAAGACTTAACTTTACGCCTGATGAGCAAGTAACATCAATTTTCCCTTCTTCATAAAAATTAAGACTATATTCATCACTGGAATGGATAAACATTATTTTAGGTATGATGCCAATTCCTGCAGAAGCTATGCTTGTACAACAGCCATAAGTATTTCCTTCTTCAAGAATCATAAATCCACCCGCCTGCTTTCCTCTTCTTCCCAGAGTTAAAGGTGCATAACTATCATAAGGAAAACCTTTTTTTACAATTCCCTGCATGGTTTCTGCCCTATCATCCATAAATCCCTGCGGATTTTCTGCCCCAAGATAGGCATTGTAAAAAGAGCGTTCAATAGCATCTGCAAAGTGGCTGTCTCCGGTTATCTTTTAATATTCTGCCAAAGAACTTCATAAGTGTAACTGTTACACAAGTTTCCTGCATAATAAATTCATTGGTTGTGTTCGCCTGTCTGACTGTTGAATGATCAAATAACTCGTGAGTACATCCTGCACTTCCTATAACAGTAAAATCTGTATCAAGTATCTTGTAGGCATAGTTTATCGCAGCCTGTTCCCACTTTTTATCATTTTTTACCTCTGCATACTCCAAAAGCCCCTCAAAGCAAGAGGTCATTTCATAAGCCTTTGTGACCGGATACTGATAAGGACTTGCTTCATTTTCCATGGCAAGTTCAAATATATTGGCAATTGACGTTCCTCCATGGCTTACTATATGCTCTGCAAAATCAAGATACTTTCTTTCTCCTGTTAGTTTATACAGTTTCACAACAGGCTCCAGTATCGAGCTTGAATTAAGTCCCCTCCAGCAGCCTGACGCAAAAACTATCGGTGTTTTACCATCCTCATCTCCAATAAATTGCATTATGTAGTCTACCTGCTTTTTAATACAGCCTACTACATTTTCCTTAAGCTTGTCATCCTTACATATCTCAAGGAAATACTCCATACCTAAAATTACATATTTTCTGCACCACAGATCCCATCCATTGAACTCGGTTTCTACAGAGTAGCTGCTTATACGTCCCGGTAGGAGCAGTAACTAAAATCATCTCTCTAACAGTTTCATCAAGAATATTATATAACTCCTCATTTTCAGTATAGCTGTATACAAGCGATGCTCCGCGCATCATTTTACCCCAGAACTCGCCTCTCCAGCCTCTGTCACCTTTATCTGTCTCTCCCTTAAATTGACTTACAAATCGTTTCCATAGTTTAGGGTCAATTAGCTGTTTGTTTTCTGCAAAATGCATTGCTTTATCCGCTAAGCCCTTTAATGAATATTTTATCTCCATTTTTCCACCCCTTTTATATATAACTACAGGGGACTGTACTCAAGCACAAATCCCCTGGTTATTAAATTTTACCAATTTTCTGTTGTAATCTTCTCAATTTCTTTAAGCTCTTCCTCAGAGAATGGAGCGCTGTGTATGGCACGAATATTGGTAAGCAGCTGCTCTGCTCTGGAAGCACCTACAAGCACGGAGGTTATTCTAGGATCTTTTAATAACCAAGCAAGCGCCATTTCCGCAAGGCTCTGTCCTCTCTTGTCTGCAACTGCCTTCAACTCCTTTGCCTTCAAGATGTAGAATTCAACATCCTTCTCCTTTAGGAACCTTCCATCCGTCTTTACGCGGCTGTCTTCAGGAATACCATTTAGATATCTGTCAGTAAGCACTCCCTGTTCAAGCGGACAAAAACAAATTATTCCCTTCCCTAATTCTCCTGCAGCATCCTTAAGTCCGTTTCTTTCAATCGTCCTGTCAAAGAGGTTGTATCTGTTTTGATTAATTATAAATGGTACATGGCGTTCTTTTAGAATGGCTGAAGCCTCAGCCATTCTTTTACCATCATAGCTCGAAAGTCCAACATAGAGTGCCTTACCGCTCTTTACTATCTGGGCAAGTGCCTCCATAGTCTCCTCCAGCGGAGTATCAGGATCAGGCCTGTGGTGATAAAAAATATCAACATAATCAAGTCCCATACGCTTGAGACTCTGATCTAATGACGCAATCAAATACTTCCTGCTGCCAAAATCACCATAAGGACCAGGCCACATATCATACCCTGCCTTGGTGCTTATAATAAGCTCATCACGGTAAGCACTTAAATGCTCTTTTAAAATCTTTCCAAAGTTAATCTCAGCTGCACCGGCTTTTTGGACCGTAATTATTAGCAAGGTCAAAAATGTGTTATACCATTATCAAATGCTGTAAAGCATATATCTTCCATATTTGAATATGCAGCAGTGTCTCCAAAATTATGCCATAACCCAAGGGATACTGCTGGAAGCTTAAGCCCGCTGTTTCCTGAACGGTTGTAGATCATACTTTCATATCTTGATTCATTTGCCTTATACATATATACCTCCTAAGTAAATTAATATTTTTCATATTGTATCAGTTCCCTCTTCACAGGCCACCAACGCCCAAAGCACTGCAGCAACGGCCTCTTTAGCATTTACACATCTTGTATAGTCCACATACTGATCATAGTTATTCTGAACACATAACCCGTCACAGGCATCTGATATGTTGTATCCGCCGTCAATCCCGACAGAGCATTTTGAGAGAATTGCTTTATAGCCCTTATCTATAACCTCTTTTGCATATTCATTGTCTATAAGTGAGAGATCATACGCCTTTTTAAGTGTATACACAAACATTGCACTTCCTGAGGTGTCATGGAAATTCCTTGGGAATCCCGGTTTATCAACCACTTGATACCATAGTCCACAGTTCCAGTCCTGAGTTTTCAGTAAGTTCTCACATAACAGAATAAGTTGATTTCTAATTTCCTCCCGCCCATTAAAATTCTCGGGGATTATTCCAAGTGTTTCAACCAAAGCCATACCATACCAGCCAAGCCCTTCACTCCAGACCTCCGGAGAACAACCGTTTAGCGGGCTTGCCCATTTTGTATACGGATTATCACTATATACATGGTACACAAAGCCTGTTCTGTCTTTCCTGGCATTTTCAAAATATAAGCTTAATTGTTTTACCGCCTCTTCATAGCTAGTCTCTTCATCCTCTATGTACTTCCCGTATCTTACTAAAAACATCAATTCCATAAATAGTCCATCCGCCCACATTTCACCGGGAAGATGCTTTCCATGTAAGAATCCACCTTTAGAATTCCTCGGATATGAGTCTAATGCCCTACGAGCCTTTTTGGCAGCAAGCTTAAACCTTTCTTCACCTGTTTTTGTATATAGCCAGATAAGGATTGATGCCGGCATAATATCATCAAGGCAGTCTCCAACAAACCTGGAAATTGTCCCATCATCTCCTACGTGAGTGTTACCATAAGCAAGCACATAATCGTAGTATCTTTTATCTCCGGTTTTTTCAAATAACCTAACTATAGCCCATAGATAAAAGCCCTGTGGATAACTCCAGCTTTTGTATGGATAACTGTCTGCCAGAGGATATTTCCTCATTAAATACTCTGCTAATTTAGTAGCATTACAGCTCAAGCTCATCCCTCCTATCTCATTGTTTCACCATTGTTGTTTATAGTTATTTCATGATGTGGATGTCAAAGATAATAAAGTCTCCCTCAAGCAAGCCCCTCGAAATTTTTATACTTTTAGCGCTTATATCAGTATATTAATCTATATCATATTTTTCAACTGTAATTATCTATGAAAATGGCGTTATTCTACTTTTTATCTCATTAATTATATAAATTTTTATTGATAATAACATAAATTCTAAACTTAAAATGTGTGTAATCCTAATATTAATGGTAATTTTCAACAAACATTTTTATATATTATAACATTTTTATTGACAAATATAAACCACGAACATTATAATTATCGAAAATTATCATAGATAATTACATAGTGTTATAAACAAACTTAATATTGTGGGTTCAAACTATCAGAAAGCTTCCTGTATACTATAAATAGGTCAAGAGATTGACATAAAAAATACCTCAAGTAAAATTTAGATTATTACTGACCTGCCAGTTGGTAAAAATCTAAAAATACAAAGGTATCTAAAATGAATATTAAAAGGCACAAGATCAAGTAGTAACAGCAAATATTTTTGAACAGCAGGAGCTTTTGAAAAAGCGGAGGTGATGAGGAAAAATCTCACAGCTTCAACCCCGGCGTGAGTTGAAACCAATGGTAAGTTCGATAAAATAAAAACTCTCTTTTATCAGCGATGATGTCTTATCTTGGGGATGTGATGTGGCGACGAAACGCACTATGTGAGAGCAATTGATACCAGAGACGGGAACTCAGTAAGTCCGCATATTCTTTCAACAATGATTATGAGGAGTTCCAGAGTGCAAAAGAATGGGCAGTAAAGATAGGCGCTGAACATGATTAAGAGTCAGATAGTACTTGGCCTAGAGCCGACCGGTCACTACTGGTTCTGCCTTGCTACCGGATGATTGCAAATGGAATCAGTGTTGTTCAGGTAAACCTTATGCTGTTAAGCAGACAAAAGGAGGTTGAAGATAACAGCCAGCTGAAGGATGACAGAAGGATCCAAAACTGATAGCAAATCTTGTCAAGGATGGCAACTTTGGTATGCCATATCTTCCAGAAAAATCTATGCTGAACTTCGTAGGTTATCCATGTTCAGAGACCAACTGAATGAAGACAGAATTCGAACAATCAACCGGATGCACAGGGAGATGAAGATATATTTCCCGGAGTATAAGGAAGCATTGGGAAAAGTCGATGGAGCATTTAGCCTTGAACTGCTGAAAGAGGCACCATTTCCGGATGAACTGACCGCACTTGGAGAAGAAGGGATAAGACAGATTTGACATCTTTGCTAAACTTAGAGGACATGGTACAGCAGAGCCAGAGAAATCTTACAGTACGCAAAAGCAAGTGTTGGGATTAAGGATGGATCTATTGCAAAGCAGACAGCTGTAAAGTGGTTCGTGCAGAAAATCATGGAACTGGATGTTGAACTTGCTGTTATAGAGAACCAGATCAACCAGAAATGTCAGGAGATACCGCATACAGGTAACGTTCTGGAGATATCTGGGATTGGAGAAAATACACTTTCCGGTATTCTTGCAGAGATGGAGATATTTCAAGATTTGATGATGTTAAGGAAATACAGAAATTAAGCGGATTGAGGCCTTGTGTGCATCAGGAAAGCATAAGGGAGAAACCAAAATCAGTCATAGAGGACGCAAACGACTCAGATATTGGTTATTCCAGATGCAAAGTCAGCAGTGGCCTCATGCAGAGGAATTCAAAAGAACTCCATATGTATTATACGACATGAGCAGATAATCCATTGAAAAAGATGCAGTCATTGATTGTGATAGCCTGCAAGCTTCTGAGGATTATCTATACGATTCTGAATACTGGTACGAAATATGCTCCGAAGAAGATGTTGATGGACATCAGACGTCCGGAAAAATAAGGAAGCTATTGTAGCGTAAAACAGTCGACAGCAAAATTTATTCCAGAGCCTTGCCGGGTGTCGGATTCTTCCGAGATCGGGCAGGGGTTCTGGAAGAAACCCGATAACGATGGAGTGCTACAAGCGCTACATCATCACAATGACCAGCAAAGCGAGGCAGGGTAAGCGTCCACGGAATATCCGTACCCTGCGGAGTAGACAGGTCAGTAAAATCAAAAAACAAACAAGAGCTGTAGCTTGCAGTAGTTCTCTCCGTAGGAGCATAACCCTGTTAGAAAGCTTAGCAGGCACTCGGTGTATGGACAGGTGGGACGAAGGAAGTTGGGACACGATCCCTTTAGACACGGAAGGTTCACCATCATAGTTAGCAGAGGATTTATAGCCTTTATAAAGCAAAACAATGGGATGCTTTATAAACCACACTCTCTTTTAGCTGTTCAGTATAAAATACAATGACTGTCATACATTTTTTGTTCTGTTTTACGAGGTAAAAATTTAAAGAAAAGCCTAAAATTCAATGATTTAGGGCTTGACATTATAGGAAGGGGTGTTATTCTATTGAAAAGAAAAACAGGTAGTATGAAAAAAAGTGCTATGGGACTATTTTTATCCACTGCTTTACTTACATCTGCAATCTTTCCTGCAAATGCTCTAGCTGGAGAAATGTCAAAAAGCCTCAATATTTTTGAGACTGCTGATAACGCCATTCCACTTAGCTCTGCACTTGCAGAAAATACCGAGAGTGCTGTCCAGATGTCTAAGGCAGAGAAGAAACGCGCTATAAAACAAATGGGTAAAAATCAGGGTAATGTGTGGGTTTGGTCAAAAGAAAACGTGGTAAAAGATCAGGAGCGTGGCCCAAACGGCGGACCCGGACAATTTAACGGCGGCTCTGTAGTATTGGGTGGTAGAGCTTCTTATGACCCGCCTGCTGACTGGTATTATTTGGGCTATAAGCGTGATGGTATGACTGATGAGCAGGCTAAAGAGCTGTTTGACAGCCAGCGCGGTAAATACTTAGACCGTATGGATCCTTGAGGGAGTTGTCATGGAAATGCAGGATAACAAAGCCAAAAATGCCTGGTTTGATGTAAGAAATATGCAGGCTTTTGTACTGCGTGAAAATGAAACAACTTGGGAAAACCTTATAAACGATCCTTTAGCTGTTGATTGGGTTGATTATTTTTGAAGGAAATATGTATGGATGGATAGGACAGGCCAAACGCGAGAAAGAATATGGCTTTGGTACCTCTGTAAAAATGCCTTCAAAAGAAGATAAGGTTGCCCATTGGGGCTCCAAACAGATTTTAAGTGTTCCAAGTCCTGAAAGTATCCGTGCAGTATTGATTTCAGTTGAAGCGAGGATATCTGAAAAATCTGATCCTAAGGCAAAATTAGGCATACAGGTAGGTGCAGATTGGAAATTCTCAGATGAGAGTCCTGCTGAGCATCCATTATGGTATCCCGGCGCAGGTCTTTCAGGTGTACAGCGCTTAACAAAAGACTGGGCAAGGTATTACTTCGTAAGTGTAGAGGGTATCCAGGATGCAATGCCGGAGCGGGCAATTTCTGAAGATACATTTTACTCAACTGTTGTTCCTTTAGCTGATCTTAGCACAAGTAATGACGAGAGTACTACCGTTACCGTTAGCAAAGAGGACTTAAAGAGCGCCATAGAAAATAATGAAAAAACCGTGGCTTTGGCAACATCTGCCGCTAAGTTTGAGCTTGATAAAAAGGCATTTGAGCCACTTTGCTAAAAAGGCGATGTTACCATTTCTCTGACACCTGCAAAGAAGCTTAATAAACAGGTTAAAAAAGCTATAGGAAATAGACCTGTATATGATATTATCTTAAAAGCAGGAGATAAGAAAGTCACTAATCTTAATGGAAAACTGGATATCAGCCTTACTTACAAGAAAAATGCTAAAGAAAAAGCAAAAGGACTTTTTGTTGCTTATGTAAATGATAGTGGAAAGCTGGTTAGGATAAAAGATTCTTCCTACAATAGTAAAACCGGAAAAATCACATTCACAACCAAATCATTAAAGAGATTTGCAGTTATGTATGAAGCAAAAGAAAAGCTAAAAAGTAACAATATGCAGGTGATTTTAACTTTATGACGATGGAAGGAGCTGTGTAGCCTACAAAGCTACACAACTCCTTCTTTAAGTTAACAATTAGACTCTGATTATCTCTTCTAACAATTATCCAGCAATTTACTAGGTATACCCTTTAGCAAGTCTTACTCTTCACCGTGGTTACTTCAAAGTATCTATCCCTTTCGTTATGTAAAACATCATCAGGTATCTCCATATATGCTGCCTGCCTTACTTGTTTAGTTCTCCATTACTTCCCTGTACTACATTATCCTCCCGGTTTAGCCTACGCAAGAACCTCTCAGTTCTAGGGTTTGATGCTGGCCTCTTTGCCTTAATCTCTTCCACCACCTCAGCTACTCCATTTAACCTCCTGCCTTTATTGCAGGAGAGCTTGTCAAGCGGACACTGCCATCCACAGCCCTTACAGACCCCTGTTGTCGTACTCTTCTCACCAATATTGCTATTATTTTCCATTACCTTTTATCCTCTTCTTTATCTCTTACCGAATAATATAACTAATGCAACCCCCATCTGTATAGTATCAGAAAAGGGCGTTATAATTCCATTTAAAGTACTATTTCTTCACTAATTTTTCATTATTTTTCAGACCCTTAATAGGTTTCATAAATAAGTTCTTTATCAGCCTGCAACTGTCTATCAAAGCTCACCAGTATATACAGCCTGCCAGCAGGGATTCTCCCATATCATATCCGAGCAAACTCTCCATAACAACCGCTTTTTATCAAACATAATATCCGCCAGGTTTAACTTAGACGCATCTTCATCTGGATGGACAGCCTGTATTACCTTATGGGCATTGTCATCTAACTGCTCCAATTCACTAAAAAAATTTTTTTGCATAAAATCATCCGGTATCAGGGACATATCCTTCTCAGTAAATCCTGTGAAGTTAAAAATTTACCTCTTTATTACCATATTTTACCTGTAAAAATATATCCCTGCGTTATTTTTATCCCAGTCTTTTTACATTCCATAATGTGAGCAAATCTTCTTTTTTCATTTTTTTGTCTCCGTTTTAGTCCTCTACTAATTGCAAAAATGTATTAACATATCCATCATTTAAGGAACTTTTTATATCGATTTTGTTTTTTCACATAACGTCTGCTTTTAGTTGTTCCTGTACATTCCAGATATCCTAATTCAACTAATTCATTAAGTAATTGCCTTGTTCTAGAACCCTTTAATCCAACCAACGCATGAAAGCTGATCTCTACTATAAAAAGTATCTTTCTTCATCACTTCAATAATTTGTTTATGTCTTTTTGTTAATATACCACCTTCTTTTTCTGCCGATTTTTCTGCCGATTTTTCTGCCGATTTTTTCTTAATGCTTCGGCAAAATTTCTCACTGTCAAAACACTCAAATCCTTATCAAATTTGAATTTTTTTCACCTATTATTGACAACGAATTTTTGAATCTGTCCCAACTGATAGTCTGTTATTTTTAGGTAATCCCTGAACAAATGCTTTCATTGCACCTTCTACCCCATCAATTTTAAGTGCATCGAGATTCCCGATTGATGTTTGTAACGCCTTAGCAATAGATTGTACATTTTCTTGATGAGTAGGTAAATTTGCAATTATCTGATTTTCCAGTCTTTGTAGGTTATCCATCCATGCCGGTACCATACTAAGTTTTAAAGTAACCTGATTTAGTATAGTATCTTCAATCAGCTCAGGTTTCACCCAGCCTTCAGCATCCCATCGCTGCAACTATAGTAGGAAAACCAGAGCCAGCATTATCACCAAAGCCAACCATTCTAAGCATAGTCTGCATATGTGAGTTACGGGGTTTAGAATTACCGCCACGAAAAATATCTTCAATCGGCAGTTTAAGTATTCCAGGGTTGGTAAATTCAAATGACTTATTCTTCTTTATTACCTTCAACGTACCCGCATCCATCAAATAATCTGCATGGATTATAAGATTAACAAATGCCTCTCTAACTGCTTTATGAAGCGGAGTCTCATCAATTCGCTGTATCCCTTCAAGCTTAAATGGCTTTGGTAAATCTTCAGTAAGTTTTGGCGTTACTTTAGAAAAGAAATTAAACAAATTATTCTCCCAAGTTCCATCATAGGTAATTCTATCGTTCCAGCGTACATCAATTGTAACTTTAGACTCTTCACGGTAATCCATGAAAATGTTAGAGAATCTTTCCCTTATAGCACGACCTGTACCGAACATTAAAAGACCTGCAACTGTAAGCCCTTCTACGCCGGTTTTACGATCACGATTGTACCCACCTAGCTGTTCAAGAAAGGCCTTATCATCCAATGGATTCCAGACATGTCCATCATTTCTAATTTCAAAAATCTGACGATACTTTCTCAGGGTTTCTTTGTCAATGTCAGCCATAGTGTAGTGTTCCAAAATCGTTCCGTCATTACCTTCCAAGCTCTGATCTCGAATCATACTTCTAGTCTCATGTTCAGTTGCATGATAATCACCATCGTGATTTCTCTTGTATGTACCTTTGTACGGATTCTCACCAACATATACCGGGCGCATATTAAAGTCGGCTCTAGGCACATGAATAACAAGAAGTTTTATATCCCCGTCTTCAACTACAAAAACATCTTCATCTTTTAAAACGTTAACATTTACTTTATTACCATTGATGGTGTTCCAAAAGTCCTCTTTTTGAGCCTCAGGATTTTTAATTCCTCGAATAATAAAACGTTTCTCCAGAACAGTTTTTGTTTTGTCTTCTATAACACCCAATATAATATATCCGCCCTTTGTGTTTGCAAATGCAGAATATGATTCATATACAGATTTTGGCACATTTCCATCTGCTTTTTTGCATTCTATATCCACTTTTTCGCCCTGATATATAAGGCTTTTTAATTCCTGTATGTTCATTGCCACACCTTCTTCCCTAAGACTATACTCTATATCTCTCTTTTAGGAACTTTTATGTGTTTTTACATTCAAAAAGTTCCTAAACCTCACCAGTCACACCCCAAATCCTTCTAAGCCTTTAATATATCTTATATTCTTACCAAACACAAATATTCTATAGGCGGTTTTCCCATCCAGACTGTAGCCCGGCACATCATTTCGTATAAAAGGGATAAACATTTCTTTAAGCTTCTTTTCCGCCTCCACAATCTCTTCCTCATCCATCGTAAAAGCTGCCAGGTGAGAATCATCTACTTCTCCTTTAGAAATCTGCTCAAGTACATAGGAAACTGCTGCCTCCTCATTGTCAAAATGCTTTATTATATCCCTATGTCCTCTCTCTTCATAGCCATAGATAAAGCCGTTTCCGTCCCTATCCAAAAATAAACCCTCTAACGCCCTATATTTCCCAATTGAAAATGAATCAAAGGAATAGCACTCCCTTTCCATAAATTCCACCAGCTTATCAATTGTCTTTATCTCAGATGCAACGTAATTAAACAATATTCCATTTATATAATTCCCTTTATTTCTACTAATACATTCAGTAACAAGAGCCATTGGTGCAATCTGCGCCTTCCGTTTACAGGATGCCTCTGTAGATGTAAGTACAGGATAATAAGCTTTCTTCTCATTGTCAAAATCTATATCCCACTCACCACCTAGATACCTCCTAAAAAGTTTCACCGATATAAATGGTAATATAGTCCAAGGTCCTGCTGTCATTAGTCAGCTCATTTGCATCGTGATAGTGAGCAAGAATCCATCTTCCCAAATCATTCAGTGAAGCCATTGTGTAATCAAGAATCAAATGATTATTCCCTGCAAATTCCTGTGTGAATTTATCCATTTTGTCAGGTATATATGATATCCATTCCTCAAAATTATCCTTTGAATGTACCATGGATTCATCACCTCCGTCGGTCTTAGCCACTACTATGCTTATAAAGAGGGGCATTAACAATATTTCTTTGTTGCCTATAATGCTAGATCATAGTTTAATCTAGTCTTCTTCTATTAGTCTATATCTTCTATTATTCGTTGTTCCTTCATATAAAAGTCCAGACATTTCTTTTAAAATAGCTCTTGTTCGAGCTGGACTTAAACCAATTGCACGGGCTATATCAGTCGTCCTTGATAACCCATTATTCTTCAAGTACTCCTGTATCATTTTATAATTTTCCTGCGTTTTTCTAAGCCTATTCTTTTTGCTTGTTTTATTCGCTTGTTTTATTCGCTTGTTTTGTCCGCTCGTTTTGTTCGCTCGTTTTTTAGTAAATTCAAGCGATAAACGAGTTCTATCCGGATTATAGCTTTCCTCGACAACAGGCACTGCCCATCCCTCATTTTCCCATACATTGTAAATATCAGGTATCCCGCTGCCTGCTCTTTCACCGATACCAATCATATTGAACATTTTCATCAATATTTTATTTCTGGGATCTGAAATACCCCCTCGAAGCATCTGTTTCTTGCCAGTGCGTATACTTCCAGGATTCTCCATTACCAGCTTATCCTCTTCCTTTTTAATCACTACTCCACAAGGCAGAAAATAGTCCGTGTTAACCAAACAATTTACCAAAGCTTCTCGAACTGCCTTATGTACAGGTGTGTCGTCAATCCTTGTAATACCCTCAAGCTTAAATGGTTTCTTAATATCTTTTGCAATTTTACTGTTTACCCTAAAAAAGAAATCAAACACATTGCCACTCCAATCACCTGAACTAGACTGAAGACGGTCTGTCCAACGTATTGTAGGATCAAGCATCTCCCTATAATCCAGAAAATACTCAGGAAATTCCCTGACTATGTGATATTCTTCACCAAACATAAGTAACCCTGCCGTTGTAGGATGAAGTCTACCATCTTCACCATATCCTGCTGCACCAATTCTCTCCAGATATTCTTCCCACGGTAAATTGTTAAATACATGCTCTGGACGATAGCTTTTATGATGATTTCTAAATCCCTTTAATGACTCTGTATCAATTACAGAAACATCAAACTGTTCTACAATCTTCATATCCTCTGTCTCGTCTGCTGCATCACGAAGCATGCCTTTAATTTCTGCCTTTGAGCAGTGATAATCACCCTCCCAATCTCTACGGTAACATCCACCGAATAAGTCATTGTTGATATAAACAGGCTTTTGCTCACGCTTAGCTCTTGGCACATTAATAACCAGAACCAGGTCGCCATCAACCTCATAAGACTCTAAGTTCTTATCAGATAAAAGATTGATGCTTACTTTCTTGGTATCATGGATTGTATTCCAGAAATTTCTTTTTAGCTTGTCCACATTCTTTAAGCCTGTTGTATACCAGCTTCCATCCTGACGTTCTCCAACACCAAGAATAATAACTCCGCCATTAGAATTTGCAAATGAAGAATAAGACTCCCACAATGATATAGGGTAGTCCACCATCCGCCTTCTTCACTTCCAGACAGTTATCTTCTTTATATTTATTAAAGTTCGATAAATCAAATAATCTTGACATATGAGAATCTTAGCTCCTTCCTATATTTGATTGCTATCTGTCCCGTTCTCCGCCACCTTCGATAGCGATATGGGGCCCTTGTGGCAGTCTTTATAGTTCATTTTTAAGCATAATAATTTCGCTTGTTCTGTATTCTTCAATAAATCCATTCTTTAGAAACATCTTAACCGCTGGATTATCTATTGCGATATCGTCATACAGCAGTTTTATGCCATTTCTACGGCATTTTCTATAGCATTTTTCATTGGCATAGTTTTTCCACACGTACTCAACCTTATAGGATAAACATATACCTCTATTTAATCGCAATATACTTTTTGATTCCTGCTGTTTGGTTTATCTGGTACAGTCATCGCTAGACGTCCTAGTTCTAATAATGGATTTATGATTTTTCTAACTGTTCTTCTATCCTTAAATCCCAAATAATCACATATTTCAATTATGCTTTTCGCTTCAGAACAGAACTGTAAAGCTTTTTCCTCAATGCTAACATCATAATTTTTGTGTTTCGTCTAGCACCTGATTCACTTTAACTTGTGCATTAACTTGTGCATTTTTTTATATTTAACTTGTGCATCAACTGGTTCATACCAATTTTCTTTGAACTCAAAACCATTCCTCTTCACTGTCATAGAGATATCAATTCTTCAATTATGACTTTCAGGTTTTTCTTTACATCATTAATATCCGACACGTTTAATCATCTCCTCAATTTGTCATAGTAAATGAGCTGCCCACTCCGCTTTCTAACAAATCTATAAGCATAGTTTTAGTGCATACCCCATACATTACTTTTTCCTTTATGTATTTTTTCCACTTTTTATGCGCTCATCGCGCGGTTTTTCTGCATCAGCAGGAATTACCCAGTAAAAGCCTATTTTCGTCGCTCCTGGGATGCGTCCTTCTGAACATAAAACCTGTATTCTCCTGGCGGAAATCCCCCACTTCTCAGATGTTTGTTTTATAGATAAGTATTCCATACAATCCTTCCTTAAACTATAAAAAGTCATTTATAAAATCTAATAATAATTATATGCCAAATTACGAATAAAATCAATATTTATTATCTATATAGTTTTATATACTGCATTTTCCATAGTTTTTCAAATAAAATGCAACATAGTTTTGCACCTACCACTGATTTCCTTAATACCCTTCAAGATATTTCAATATTATATCCTGTCGATTGCGCCTACGGGCATATCTTAGCATCCTCACTTTATCTAAACGATACCAACTCTGTGCCTGTTCATAAATATCGGACAACTCCGCTTTTCTGAAAGTTTAAGTCCGATCAATCCTTTGGCTGCATCAGAATATACCGGCATATACAATTCTTCATACCAAGGCATAATATCAGCTCCTTTGCACCAATACGTATATCGGCAAACCCAATATGTTTTTGCCGATATGTAGTATAGCTCTCTTATAAAAATCTGGCAAATTATATTGGCAAATTTTCATAGTTCTTTTTTAAGCATAATAATTTCGCTTGTTCTGTATTCCTCAATAAATCCATTCCTTAGAAATACCGTGACGGCTGGATTATCTATTGCGATATCGTCATACAGCAGTTTTATGCCATTTTGTTTAGCAGCACTACATAACAAATCCAATCCAATACTGCCATAGCCTTTTTTTCTATATGGTGCATAGACTATAACATCAGCTATATAAAGGTTTCGATTGCTATCGTAATGATAGGCAATCTCTCCAATAAAATGACCAGCGTTATCCTTCAAATATCTGAAATAACGCTTGCCCTCATGATTTACAATCCAAAAATCATACCAGCCAGGCCACTCCTCTTTAGGAAAAGGAATTGTACCTCCCCAAGCGTGGTTATACGACATGGTTTCCGTATCTGCCATCATTTTCTGCCTAAACCAAAGTTCGTCCAAAGATGGTGTATAAAGCGTGATGAGGTTTTCCCATTCTTCTTTCGTTAGTAGGCTTACGTGTCCCTTTCTTATTTCGCCCAACAGCGGAACCGGCACATCTTCAGTAGCCCATTGATACTTGAACCCAAGCTTTTCCTGTACACGCTTTGATTTCTCGTTGCCATCATAATAGCCACACCAGATGCGAACAAGGTTCAGATCCTCAAAGGCATGACGCAACAGCTCTCTTCCCGCCTCCGGCACAAGACCCTGTCCCCAATAATCAACTCCCAGCCAATAACCAAGCTCCGCTTCATCGTCCTTTTCTGCAAGGTCATTGTGGTGAAAGCCGATGCTGCCAATTGGAAGTCCTGTTTCCTTCAGTACAATGGCGTAGGTCTCCGGTGCCATCAGCACATCCCGGATGAGCTGTCGGCTGTTCTCTTCACTTGTGTGCACAGGCCACCCTGCAACCGGCCCTACTCGTGGATCTTTTGCGTATTTATAGCATTCCTCCGCATCCGATTCTTCCCACGGACGAAGGATAAGTCTCTCTGTTTCTAAAATCATATCTACTGTTCCTTTCTCTCTACGCTTTTGCTGTTTCAATTTGATCGCTCTTCTCTTGCTAACTATTCGTTTGCCTGACTCTATTTCCTGTACAAATCAAATTTATTCGTTGATTTGCCAATACCCATAACGCTTGCCACCAATGCGTTCTATACGGCCTTCTTTCCTCAAGATATCCATATAACGTATCAATGTTCTTCTTGCTATTTCAGTTCTTGCAGAAATCTGGTCAATAGTGCATGATGAGTCTACCTTTATTGCTTCAATAATCTTTAGTGCCAAAGTGCCATCCAAAGTGCCACTAAGATTGGCACTTTGAGACTTTAGCTCTTTAGTTTTATCTATAAGCGCATTTGGGAGTGCCTTGAAATATACTGCTTGTTTTTCATTGGTCTCAAGCTTCCCTTGCAGAAGTCTTTCCACAGCCATGACATTATTTACCTCGCTATGGCTTTCACCTTACAGGTGAATTATAAAAATATAGAACTTTTAATAAGTCTATGACATTATAGGTATTTCCATAAAAAGTAAGGTTTTTAACTTTACAGATTCAGATCTATATTAAAAGGAATCTATGAGGTTCCCCAAAATATTCAGCTTTTCCAGAAGAAAAGTAGTTATACCATGCTTCAATAGTTTGATTAGAATATAGTTTCAAATTTTCAAAGATATATCTTGCCCATAGTAAAGAACCTGCTGAGCTTGCAGTAATTAGATTTTTATCCATAACCGCAAGTGTATCTTTATAGTATTTTCTCCTTGGTATTTATCACTTCCTTTTAAAAACAATGCATTACTTGTATGATAGTACGAATTTAAAATTCCTCTATTTGCTAAACCTAAAGTAGCACCACAAATAGCTGGCTACTAATATATTCTTTTCAAGAAACGAATTAGCCACTTCAAGTATCGGTTGATTTGACTTTTCCTTCCACGTATCCCCACCAATCAATAATAATGCTCCTGCTTGCAATTCATCAATTTCCTCTAAAGTAATATCAGGAACGATGGTAACTCCACCAGCAGTTTTAATTGTTCTCTTAGATACTGAAACAGTTTGTAATTCATATTTTACCGCTCCTGCCATTTTTTGTAAGGTCAAGCCTTGTAAGAAATATCCATTCTCCCAATCTGCCATTGTATCTAATACATACATATATATATCATACAAACTCCTCTAGTTTAATGTTGGTAGTGTCAAAAACTACCTGTTTTTTATTGTTAAAATATCTTCAAACTCTTTTTGTTGGTGTTTATTCTAGGAACGAAACCTAATGCATTTGCCATTTTAATGCCAAATTTACCACACTCTCCATGCTGCACCCCTCTCGAAAAACTGATCTACAGCCTGCACCTTATCAAGCCTATACCCTCCATCCCCACAAAGCACCTTCAAATCCCTCGCAAGTGTAGCCGGATCGCAGGACACATATACTACTCTTTCCGGCTTATAATTCATTATCGTCTCAAGGAGCTTTTCATCATGACGCCCTTTCTTGGCGGGTCTACTACGATTACGTCAGGCTTTGGGAGCCTACGGGCCTCATCCTCAGCTTTTCCTACTGTGAAGTGCACATTCTCTATTCCGTTTAATTTGGCATTTTCCTTAGCATTTACTACTGCTGCCTCTACTATCTCCACCCCATACACTTCCTTTGCCTTCTTAGCTAAGAACAGGCTTATAGTCCCTATGCCGCAGTAAAGGTCCCAAACTACCTCTTCTCCTGTAAGTCCTGCAAACTCCAAAGCCTTACCATAGAGCTTCATTGTCTGTGCAGGATTTACCTGATAGAATGAAAACGGAGATATCTTAAACTTAACATCCTCTATCATATCCACTATATAAGGCTTCCCGTATATGCATTTAAGCTCATCCCCAAATATCACATTGGTGACCTTCTTATTTACATTTACGCAAATGCTCGTTATCCTTACATCACTCCTGCTCTCAAATGCCTTCAGCACCATATCAGTAAACTCATCTGCCTTAGGCAGGACATCCCCGTTTATAACCACACAGATGCCTATTTCACCAGTTGCAAAGCCCTTTCTGGTCATTATATGGCGGACTAACCCCCTAGCCTTTTCAGGCTTTTTCGTCTTTGGATTTATTTTCTCCTCGTAGGCAGATATTTTATACTTCTTCATAAATGCCATAAGGGTATCCAAAATAAGCTCATTCTCCTCAAACTGAATGTAGCATTTGGTCGTATCCACTATCTCGTGGCTCCTCTCGGCATAAAAGCCCGTAACTACTTCACCCGCTTTATTTACACCAACAGGAAACTGAGCCTTATTCCTATAATGCATAATCTCTTCACAGCCAATTATAGGGAGCATAGGTATAGCATCATCGCTAAAACCACCTATTCTCTTTATGCAGTTAAACACCTTCTCCTGCTTGAACTTAAGCTCTGCCTCGTATGAAAGGTGCTGGAACTGACAGCCTCCGCATCTCTTTGAAATGGGACAGACGGGCTCTAGCCTATCCTTGGAAGGCTCTATGATACGCTCACATCTTGCATATCCATAGCTTTTTCCTGCCTTTACCACCCTAGCCTCTATCCTGTCCCCGGAACTGTATCCTTCACAAAGAGGGTATAACCATTTTGACAGTGCTATACCCTCTCCCTCACTTCCCTATTGCCTCAATCTGAAGTTCTAAAATTTCATTTTTTTCAAACATATTATTCCTTATTCTTTGTAGCTATTCTTATATTCGACTCAAAAACTTGTTGTAACCAAGCCAGTCCGTTCTGCCCTCATTTACCTCCAAAAGCTCCGTAAATGTCTCCATCTTCGCATCCATGTTGTCAGCAAGGCTTAGTGCAAAGGCTTCCATAAGTGCAGGCATCTTAGGCGAACCAAATTCCAGAGAGCCGTGGTGAGATAAAATGCAGTGAATAAGCTCATCTGCCAGTCTTTTTGGGAAATTTTCAATGCTGTTAATCTTCTCATTTATCATATTTGCACCAATGTAAATATGACCTAGAAGCTGTCCTGAGTCAGTATATTCATTGGTCGGGAATCCGCTAAGCTCCACCATCTTACCTATGTCGTGCAGTGGTGTCGCAGTTATAAAGCAAATCTCTGTTAATCATAGGATATTGATTAGACATGAAATCACAGACCTTTACCACTCCCAGAGAATGCTCCAAAAGCCCTCCCACAAAGCTATGGTGGACTGTCTTTGCCGCAGAATGATTCTTAAACTTCTCTGCAAATTCCTTGTCCCTGAAAAATGCATCCAATAACTTTTTATAATAAAGGATTCTTTACTGTATCGATGATGTCTAAAAGCTTCCCATACATCTCATCTCTATCGTACCTTGAAGTAGGTATGTAGTCCGCTAGGTCATATTCGCCTTCACCACATCTTCTGGCTCTGATAATTTTGCCCTGCAGTGCTCCCATATAGATAGAAACCTGTCCCTGAACACAGACAAAGTCGCCACCCGCAAAGTCCTCAATTCCATTTGAATTCGTATCCCATACCTTAGCATCAAGACTGCCCGTTTTATCCTGCAAAGTCATTGAATAATATGGTTTATCATTTTTACTTCTAAGCTCCTTCTTCTCCTTACAGTAATAGATGCCGTTTAACTGCTCTCCGTCCTTAATATCCTCTTTATATATCTCATTTTATACCCCTGCCGTCTCCTATCTCTACTTCTAATTCTATTTTCTTACCCTCATTCCTGGTTACCCTGTAAATGAGGACTTTGACCTTATTCTTTGGCTTTTTACTTTCAAGGAAGCTCTCATAGTCGCTCATATTTTCAATGTGTACGCCGTCCATCTCGTATATTATATCGCCTTCCTTAAAGCCCGCATCATCCAGCAGGAGAACCCTTGAGTGACGCTGTCTACCATTACCCCTCCTGATATTCCTGTCTTCTCCTCAGCTCCGTCAAAAGCCTTGGACTTGATTCCTATATAAGGCAGGGGCTCATCATTCATCATTTTCTCAAGTAAGGTCATTATCTTTGAAATGTTAATTATCTGAGTTACATCCTGATTTCCCTTATAATATATGCCTACGACATTTCCATCAAAATCAACAAAGACAGCATCACCGTTCTTAGCTATATCTATATCTGTAAACTGCGAATCAAAGCTGTAGTCATCTTCTATCAGGGACGTCTCAGCACCTGTTATAACTCCCGGTAATACTGAATAGATGTTTCCATTCGGATTACCTATAGCCATAATAGGCTCACCTATGCTCTTGTAGCTAATTCCTCCAAACTTAAGAGGTTCAATATCATCCTTCTTTGCAATTCCCTTTAGATTGACCATCACAAGAGCAAGCTCCAAATTAGCCGAATAATTCTTAATTATCCCCTCTGCAAGGAAGCCCTGCTTAAATTTAACCTTTATATTATCAGCAGACTTAATGCTCTTATAATCCGTTAATATATAAGCCTCGTCGTTCTGAACCGCAATTATATATCCTGCGACTTTTATTTACAGCGTCATAAGGATTTTTCAAACCAGTCCTTTCCCTTTACCACAGATTGCACTTCAACTACAGACTGATTCTGCTCATTGGCTAACTTACCAAACTGGCTTAGAGCCTGCTTATAGTCGGATAAATCAGCAGAAACTCTTTTCTCAATTATCTTAACCTGCTTTTTTTATCTGTCTCAGGCTTACTCTCCTTAGCTTCCTTTACAGAACTTTCAGTAGCTATCAAGCTCCGCTCACCACCTCTTCATTTTTCCTAAGCTCAATTGAGTGATTTTTTCTTAAATAAGTTAAAATGCGGTAGCACCTCACCTGTAACTTCAAATACAATTCTTTCCGTAACTCCGAAAAACAGCACCCAAAAATAAAACTACAATCAAGCCAATAAAAAAATTTTTAACAGGATGCATCTTCTTTTGAACTATTTTTTTCATTAATGAATTTATAATCCTTATCATCACTCATAATCATACCCCTGCTTTTACTAATTGTAAATACAAACTCAGTTCCTGCGTTTTTCAGTGCTGATTACATCAATTTCTTCTCCATGCGACTGGATAATCTCCTTAACTATAGCCAGTCCCAGACCACTGCCCTTCTTGTCCTTCTCCCTTGAAGTATCCGTTTTATAAAACCTCTCCCATATTTTCTTAAGACTTTCCTTAGGTATACCAATGCCATAGTCTTTAACGGACACTATTACCTTATTTCCCTTAGATTTTGTAGTTATATTTATATCTGAATCGTTGTGGCTGAACTTGATTGCGTTGTCAATCAGATTGTAAAATACCTGCTCAATCTTTCCCTTGTCAGCCATTACAAGAGACTCATCCCCTTCAAATATAAGATTAAGTGAAATATGCTTGTCCCTGCACTTTCCCTCAAATGCCTCCACTGTCTGCTTAATCATACTATGCAGGTCAAACTCTCTGATATCTAAAAGAGCCTGATGACTGTCAAACTTATTAAGCTCAATCAGTCCGCTTGTAAGCTTGGTAAGTCTGTCTGTTTCAAAGCAAATGGTACTTAGATACTTGTTGTAAAGCTCAGGAGGAATAGTTCCATCCATCATTGCCGTAGCAAAGCCCTTTATAGAGGTGAGTGGAGAGCGGAAATCATGAGAAATATTTGAAATAAACTTTCTCTGATATTCTTCCATTAGACTCAGTTCTTTAGCCATGTACTCAATGGTGTCCATCAAATCCCTAAACTCATCGTGTCTGTTTTCCTCAGTTGCAAATACATAGTCAAAATTACCCCTGGCATACTCTCTGGCAGCTTTAATTACCGCTCTTAAAGGAATAATCGATATCCTATAGAGAAAGAGCAGGGCTATGAGAAATACTACTCCAAGTATCAAAAAGCAAATATTCAAGGTATCTATGCTATACGAGGCATCTTTATCAAGTGCGGAAACCTCCATAGAAAGCACAACATATCCTTTTAGTACAAAGTCTATATCAATAGGTGAAATTACCGCCACTATCGCATCATTAGACAACTCCTTAATATTGCCGCCCACATAGGAATCCTTCTCCAAAAGCCAGGCAGGAAGTCTCCTTCTCTCATTCTTATCGTTAATAGGTGTTCCTCTAGTATCAGAAACCACTTCTCCGGAAGCATTTACTATCATTATCCTTGCATCTGCAAAGGTATCAATAGTCTTTAGCCCATTGTCTACGTCAAAAAGAGACATATTGCCGGAATAATATCCCTTCATATAGTCGCTTGTTATGGTCTCTGCCTCTATCTTCATAGACCTGATATTATCATTTATAATTCCATTCCTGATACGCCCTGCTCCTACTGTGTTTAGTATAATAAGGGAACTAATAACTATTAGGAGATAGCAAACCAGATACTTAAAAAACAGATTTGCTTTCATAAAATGCACCTTCACCCATTGTTAATACACTTAACTACAGTATAGCGAAATTTGATGTATTTTACAATAATTATGTGATTTTATTTATGTTTTAACAATTAGTTTTTGCATCTGGATATTCATTGCATAAAAAAGCCTGTATGGAGGCTCATCTTCTTCAATTTTGGGAAATCTTCCGATTTTTCTCATAGAACCTATTATCTGTTTCATCATCATTGCACTGCGAAACTTCGCCAATAAGCACACTTCCACTGCCAGGAACTACATGGAATTCATGATAAAGATAAGGAGTTATAGTTATACTTTCACCCGGTTTTAGCTCAACCATTCCACCCGCCTCTATAGTATATTCTCTTCCATCGGAATGTACTATTACATCTGTGTCCAAAAGATTTCCATCTTTGTCAGAGTTATACAGTTTAATAAGCATGGTGCCTCCTCCCCTGTTTATTATATCCTCCGACTTAAACCAATGAAAATGCATTGGTGCCATCATATTATCTCTTAAAAAGAGGATTTTCTCTGCATATACTTTTTTATATTTCGGATTATGCTGGTTTCCATTTCTTATAGTAAAAAGTCCAAATCCAACTTTATTAAAGTCACCCAACCCAAAGTCAGTTATATCCCATCCCAGCCTATTATCTCTTATCTCATCATATTCTCTTCCTTTTGTTTCCCATTCTTTTGGAGTCCATTCTGCAAAAGGAGGCAGTTTAAAACCATTTTTCCTTAATAAGTACTTTCCATTTCTTTTTATTATATTATTGATTTCTGAACGCTTCATTTTTAATTCCTCCTATTTTGATATATATTCCTGTACCTTTCTTTGGATAATCCTCATTGCATTGTCCAAGTCCACATCCTGAGTATAATAATTGTTTATTTCTGCATCTGCTATCTGTATAGCGCCTTCATATCTTTCAAACTTTTGGCTTTACACTTCCACTATCTATGACTTTTCCAATAAATTCTCCATCAATATCCTTTATAAGATTTTTATCTTCAGTCACAGAATGTAGTACAGATGCTGCTGGTGCATTTAAAAACATATCTTTTTGAACTTCTTCATTTCCTGTCATATATTTTAGAAATTCCCAAGATAATTCCTTATGTTTGCTATCTTTTCCCATCCCTATATTTAAGCTGTCGACCACTGAAGAATTGCTTCCTTTTTACCTCTTGGAAGAGTTATACAGTCCCATTGAAAATCAGTATATTTTTTTAATCTTATAAGGGTATGCCTTATAAGTTCTATATTCAGCATAGCTAAGTGGCATAAAAGCAACTTTGCCCTTATCAAAAAGCTCTTTTGTGACTTTTTGATTTTCATCTAATTCACTTAAAGCTTTCGTAAACTTAATAGCTTCCTGTAGTTTGGTGCTAGTAAAAATAACACTGCTTCCCATCATTTGAAAACAACCTAGCTCCGTTAGAAACTGCTGCCTCCTGCCAACTATACTTAAATATCCCAAACTGGTCTATAATTCCATCTCCATCTAAATCCTTCGTTATTTTTTTGCAGATATAATATAGGTCATCAAAAGTATAATCTTTATCGGGAATATCTATGCCCTCTTTATTCAGCAGAGTTTTGTTTACAAACATAAGGTATGGAACGGTTTCAAAGGGCAATGCATACTGTACATTTGCTATTTTCCCCGATTTTAATGCAGTTTCATAATATCTATTAGCATCAAATTCCTTATCCTTTTTCAAATAATCATCCAGATTTTCCAGTATTTCAAGCTCTGCAAAGCGGTTGAAGTCCTCATCCTTTATCATCATGACATCAGGTGCGTCCCCCTTTTAGTATCTTACCACTAAGCCACTCCGAATAATCTTCCTTAGGTATACCACTTACGTAATGCACCTTCACCACCCGGATGCTCTTTCTCAAACCTATCAATAGCCCTGTCTATAAAACTATAACTATCCTGTATTTCCACATTCCAATTGCTACCGTTAAACATAGCAAATTCTAGAACCACAGGTCTTTGATTTAACCAAATGGCATATGACAATATGACAATGGCAGTAATTATCATCCCTATTACTAATATTTTCTTCTTAATCAAGCAAATCTCCTATCTTAATGGCTTCTATGTGACTGTATCGCCCAAATCGCAAGCTGAGTTCTGTCTCTTAAAGACAGCTTTTCAAGAATAACTGACAGATAATTTCTTACTGTTCCCTCTGACAAAGCAAGTGTCTCTGAAATCTCTTTATTTGATTTTCCCTTTGCCACCTCGTCTATTATTTTCCACTCACCTGTGGTTATATCTTTGACCTGAAAGTCTTCGATTTTTATTAGCGATTCATCCTTAGCCATATCTGAGAAAAATTTCAATACCTTTGTAGCAACATCAGGATTAATCATTGACTGTCCCTGATATGCCGCCCTTATGGCCTCCTGTAGTCCTTCCATGCTTACTCCCTTTAGCAAATAGCCGCTCGCACCAAATCTCAGGGCATTATAAACATATTCATCATCATCAAAAGTTGTAAGTATAATAATTTTTATATCCGGATATCCCTCCTTTACCATCTGAGTACACTGAACCCCGTCAACCTTGGGCATTCTGATATCCATAAGTATAACGTCCGGTTTATTTTTTCTTATACTCTGAATGACCTCAAGTCCATTTGCTACTGCATCTGTAACCTCAAAATCTTCTTTACTGTTTAATACAATTTTTAAGGCTTTCTCTAATCATTTCCTGATCATCCGCTACCAATACTTTAATCATATTCTTTCCCCCATCTTATTGGAACCACTGCCTCTACCACAAAGCCATCCTTATTGGCAAAGTTAACAGTTCCATTCAACATTTCTACTCTTTCTTTCATATGTCTTGTTCCAAATCCTTCTTTAATTTCAGTGCATCCTATACCATTATCTGATATTTTCAAATATATTTCAAACTGCCTTTTTCTCCAGTAAAACCGTTATTTTCGTAGCCATCCCATGTCTAATAGCATTAGTAATGCACTCCTGTACAATTCTATAGATTGCATTTTCCTCATCTTCATCAAGTTTAAGTTCCTCCTCATTACAATAGTATTCTACCTCAACCCCCATAACCTTTCTTGTATTTTCAATAAGATTATACAGAGTTTGATTAAGATTCAACCTCTCTAATGTATCAGGTCTTAGAGAACTTACTGAAGCCCTAATATCTTCAACTCCTTTACGGCTAACCTCTGAAATCAATTTTAGTTGCTCTCTTAAGATTTCAGGTGAGTCTTTTGCAAGTGCTATACAAGCGTCTATTCCAGCAATTATTCCTGTTAAAGTGTGCCCCATGGTATCATAGATTTCCCTAGCTATGCGGTTTCTTTCTCTTATTTCTGCCAATTTTTCATTTTCTTCAACCATACACTCAAGTTCTTTATTAACTTTGATAAGATTGCTATTGGCAAGTGATAACTGCTCGTATAAATCCTTTGTTTTCTTAATTGTCTCATCCTTTTTCATTATGATAAAAAGACAACATGCAAAAAATGCAATAATTGTCATAATGTTTAGTATATTATAGGTGAGATAAAAAGTAGCTCTGCTCATCCTTAGAATATACTGAGATATAATCTGCAATATTATAATTCTTCATCCACATAGATGCCAGGTTTTTTTATCTGTAATTATATAGCTGATTACCCCTCCTCCAATGTATAATCCTGAGAAGCGGCTCTTTATAAGATGGGCTAGGGAGTTTGTAAATACCCATAACAAAACTCCGTTATAATTAAAATTTAATAAAATAATAATGCGAAATGCTATTAAATAATCTACAACAAGAGTAATCGTTATTATTTCTTTTACTTTTTACCAAAAATAGGTTCTAAGCCCAAATGTAACTCCAAACATTAGCATGTAAAAATTGTTTTTTTGTGCCAAAATCTCAGCATTGCCTGGTAGTCCACTTATCTCAGCAATAAATTCCCTTGCACCAAAGTTAAGTGTTACCCTGACTATACTTTAGGCATACAAACTGGGAAATCCAGATTGCTGTAGAAAAGCATATAAAATACATAAAGATAAGAATCTTGTTTGTTTTTAATGCTAAAAGTTCATTTTTCCATATCTATTGCCATTCATTTATATTGGTTTTTATCCATATTTTCTTTAGTTACCATATCAACATCTATAGTAATATTTTTTTCAACTTTTTTTATTTTTTTAGATATTTATACGCTGTATCTGCTGCAGTTCTTCCCATGATTATAGGATGCTGTGCTGCAGTACCAACCATATATCCTTTTGATATTAACTGTTTGGCATAAGGCGAACCATCAACTCCATATACCATTATCCCTTTTTCTGTCAGCTTATTTACCTCAAGAGCTGCAAGCGCCCCAACAGCTGTTGGATCATTATTTCCAAAAACAACATCAATCTTAACTCCCTGATTTAATAATCTTATCCATCTCCATATTTGCAACTTCTATTTCTGAACTATTATACGAATTTGCTACTATTTTGTACTCAGTATGTCCTTTTATCTTGTCTAAAAAACCCTCTCTTCTTACCTGAGTAGATTGTACACTATAATGGGATAAAAGCACAATATTAGCGCCTTGCGGAAGCCTTTTCATCATGTCTTCTGCCACTAGTTCACCCGCTTTGTAATTATCAGACTGAATAACCGAAACAACATTATCTGTATCCTGAACCTCGGTATCTACAACAAATACTGCAACTTTAGCCTTCTTACATGCCTCAAGCGCAGGCTCTATGGTCTTAGAATCTACAGGGTTGGCAAACAATACTTCAATGCCCTCATCTATCATTTCAAGTATTTGTTGATTCTGTCTATCCTGACTTTGTGCAGGGTCTCTTGTAAGCAATATATCTCCATTTGCTTCAATTACCTCCCTAAGGCTTTCATTAAGCACGGAAAAATAGGGATTATTCATAGTCATATAGGTAGCACCAAAAACTCTCGGTACATGCTTATGAATACTATTATACGTTATTTTTAGCCCAATTAACACCGAAAAAAGAATAGCTCCCGAAATAATAGGAATTATCCAATCTTTAAGGTATGTTCTTACGTTGTTTATCATTTTACCTCTAAAATAAGGGGTGAGTCATCCCCACCCCTTTTATATTTATTTATTCTTTTTAAGTGTACGGATATAGTCTAAAAATACTGCAAGAAGTATAACTACACCCTTTACTACAGTTTGCCAAAAAGAATTGACATTCATAAGGTTGAGTCCATTACTAAGTATACCTATAATCAGCGCACCAATCAAGGTACCTCCTAATTTACCCGAACCACCTGACATAGACGTTCCACCAACTACAACTGCTGCAATTGCATCCATTTCTGCACCGTCACCCGCTGTAGGCTGTCCGGAGTACATACGTGAAGCAAGAATGATACCTGCAAGGCTCGCCATTATTCCGGAATAAGCATATACAAAAAATTTTACTTTTGATACATTGATTCCCGAAAATCTTGCTGCCAATGGATTCCCACCTACTGCATATATGTGTCTTCCCATTTTGGTTTTATTCATAATAAGTATTGATAGTATAAAGACTATTACCATTATTATAACAGGAACAGGAATACTTGCAATATAGCCTGCACCTAGCCACTGCCATTCCTTGGATACGACTCTCACTGGAGAACCACCTGTGTATACTCCTGCCAGACCTCTTGCTATATTCATTGTTGCAAGGGTTACTATAAATGGTGGTATAGTAGTTTTTGAAATAACAAGACCATTAAATGCTCCTGAAACAACTCCAATAACAACACCAACAAGCAGGGCTACCGGTATACTCATTCCATTTCTTGATACCAATCCTGCAGAAATAACACCCGTAAGTGCAATAACCGAACCAACTGACAAATCAATGCCACCCAGTATAATAACCATTGTCATTCCACACGCTAAGAGCATATTGGTAGAAATCTGCCTTAATACATTTAGCATATTTTTCACAGTTGGAAAAGTTCCGCTTGTTCCTGGAAAAATAGAAAGGAATATGCATAGAATTACCAAAGCCACCATTATTCCCATATTCTCCTTAAAGAATACGGCTACCTGGTTAGCAGATACCGCTTTACTGTTGGCTGTAACAATTTTTTTATCTTCCATCTTATTCACCTCTGTTTTTAGATTGCTGCAAGATGCATGATACTTTCCTGAGATATTTCTTCCCTGCTTATGCATCCTCTTACTACTCCACCTGCCATTACATATACCCTGTCACTCATATTAATAATTTCAGGCAATTCCGATGAAATCATTATAATAGAAACTCCCGTTTTTACGAGATTATTCATTATCGCGTATATTTCTGATTTAGCTCCTACATCAATTCCTCTTGTCGGTTCATCCAATATCAGCACCTTAGGCTTTGTAGCCAGCCACCTTCCTATCATCACCTTCTGTTGATTTCCACCAGAAAGATTTCCTATTTCCTGTGCCTGCGATGGAGTCTTGGTAGACATAAGATCTATATATTTCTGAGTAATTTCAGTTTCTCTTTTGTCATTAACCCTAAACTTGCCTATAAACTCCTTAAGTACCTCAATTGTAGTATTATATTTAACACTTTGTACAAGGTATAATCCCTGCTCCTTACGGCTCTCTGGAACCAGCGCAAGCCCATATTTAATGGCATCTTCAGGATTATTTATTTCTACTTTATTTCCTTGTATATATATTTCACCCGTCACATTTTGTGTGAGACCAAAAATAGCCTGCATTGTTTCACTTCTTCCGGCTCCTACAAGTCCCGCAAATCCAACAATCTCACCTTTTCTTATATTAAAATCGACACCGTTTACCTTGTCTCCATCAGAAAGCCCAACTACCTTTAGTATTTCTTCTCCTGGCGTGCCATAGTCTCTTACATAATAATTAGTCAGAGTTCTTCCAACCATCATTGCTATAAGCTCGTCTTTAGCTGTTTCCTTTACATTCTTAGTACCAACATATTCACCGTCACGCATGACTGTAACTCTATCACATATCTCATCAAGTTCACTCATTTTATGTGATATATAAACTATTCCAACTCCTTTTTTAGTCAAATCTCTCATTATCTTAAATAGGTTTTCTACTTCCTTGTCACTTATAGAAGAAGTTGGCTCATCCATTACCAATATCTTAGAATTTACTGATACTGCTTTGGTTATTTCCACCATCTGTTGCTTGGCTATAGGAAGATCCTTAATTAGACTTCTTGCATCTATATCCATTCCCAAATCATCTAAAATCTTCTGTGCATTTTTAGTCATTTCTGATCTATTTACAAATATACCACTTCCAACCTCACGTCCCAGATAAATGTTTTCGGCTACACTCATATGTGGCACCAATACCAGTTCTTGGTGAATAATAGCAATTCCATTCTGCTCCGCATCTTGAACACTTGCTATGCTTACATTCTTGCCTTCAATCTCAATATCACCCTCTTCAGCATGATATATACCGCCAAGTACCTTAATCAAGGTAGATTTACCGGCTCCATTTTCACCAAGTAAGGCATGTACTTCTCCATCTTTAACTCAAAGTTAACATTTTTTTAATGCATACACTCCGGGAAAGCGTTTATTAATGTTTTTCATTCTAAGAATAATATTATCGCTCAACTAATCATCCCCTTACTCTATAAATTTACATGAAATCTTCATGGTTCTTCCAAAAACCAAATAATCCATTTTTTTCATATAGGCACCAAACTCCTTTGGCATCTACATACAGATATAAAAACTTTAATAGTTTGTAAAAAGGTGCTAACTCCTTCCCTCCGGACGAAGAAAGCACCTTTGCTTCCTAATACAATTTATTATTGTTAAAATTTACTGCCAACCATCTGTGCCATAGTCTTTTACATTATCTGCAGTAATAAGGAAGGTATCTACCGGATATTCTTTATCTACAGCCTTTCCTTCCACATGATTATACATAATCTCAACTGCCTTTTCTGCAATTGCCACTGGAGACTGGGCACCTGTTCCTTCTATAAGTGATGTTCCAGAAGCAAGTTCTTTCTTGATATCAGGAGAGCCATCGATACCATAAATGAAGCATTTACCCTTCTTGATACCTGCTGCATTAGCTGCTGCAAGAGCTCCAAGAGCTGTAGGATCATTTCCTCCGAAAATAGCAACTACATCACTATGTGCTTGGAGTAAGTCTTCTGCAATACCCATGGCAACCTGTAAGTTACCCTTTGCATCCTGCTGTGCAACGATTTCGAAACCATGATCTTTAATCGCATCTAAGAAACCATTAGTTCTATCAACTACCGACTGCATTGTAGGAGAATCAAGAACTATAATCTTACCACCCTTTGGGCACTTCTTAACTAAATCCTCACCAACGACCTTTCCTGCATTGTAGTTATTTGAACCTGTATATGACACGAGGTATGACATATCACCAACCTGTGTGTCAAAGCCTACCATTGGAACATTGGCTGCCTTAGCCTGATCAAGTGCAGGAATAATTCCCTGTGCATCTACCGGATTCATAAATAAGCCATCAAGATTTTTTGTGAAAAGCATATCTTCAACCTGTGAAATCTGCTTTGTAACATCATTTCCAGGATCTGTTGTTACCAGTTCATCCCCCTTTGCTGTAATTAGCTCTTTCATCTTATCCTGAATCGTAACAAAAAATGGATTGGTTCCATCCATACAAGTATAACCAAATTTATAATGTTTACCTGTTGTACTTGTTTTACTACGTTTTTACTACTTGTTTTACTACTTGCCTGAGTACTTCCTGTTTTTACTTGCAGTGGTACTTGCTGCACTTCCACTTTTTGTAGTACTCCACTACTTGCATTACCGCTTCCACAAGCAGTAAGTGAACCAACCATAGTTGTCTGCTAAAATAAGTGCTAGAATTTTTTTCTTTTCATAAATCTTCTCCTCTTCAGATCCATATTATTTTTTTAGTTCTAGGTATATAATACCTGTTTTTTTAATTTCGATACACCTGTTTTTTTGTAATCATTTTTTTATTACATTTGTCATTTTACTTCAAATTTGCAAATATCTTGATTGTATCAATATATGTCTTTTTCATTGATTCTAACTCCCCATACAGCCACGTCATGATAAAATACATATCCTGAACTTTCTTCTAGCTTTTTTTCTTTACATACTCTCCTGCATATTTTGCCGCATATGTATAAAAATTAATCTTTCTAACTCCATTTTCAATGCATTTTCTAAAATCCTCATCGCTAATGCCTGAACCACCATGCATGACAACAGGAACTCCAGTTACCTTACGAATTCTAGCTATTCTATCTATATCTAGTTTTGGCGCACTCTTATAGATTCCGTGTACAGTACCAAAAGAGCAGGCAAGTGCATCAATCCCAGTTTCTGCTACAAATTTTGCAGCTATAACGGGATCAGTATAACAGCTCTCATCTGCCTCACCACCATCTTCACTTATTTCTGCACCCATTGAACCAATTTCAGCCTCAACTGAAGCTGAGTACTGACTTGCCAAATCAACCACAGTCCTTGTATTAGCAGCATTAATTTCATAAGGAAGAGCAGAACCATCATACATGACGCTTGTAAAACCTAAATCCAATGCTCTTTTAACTTCTTCAAAGTCTGCACCATGGTCAAGATGTACACAAACTGGAACACTTGCTTTATCCCCAAGTGCTAACATAGCTGGTGCAATATTTTCAAGAGATACATACTCCTTATGTGCTGCATTTGCAAACTGTAAGATTACAGGTTGTTTGAGTTCCTCAGCAGCCTCTATAACCGCCCTAATTCCTTCCAGTGTGGTAAGATTAAATGCTCCTATTGCGATATTTTCTGCTTCCGCAATACCTAAAACTGATTTTAACGTAACTAACATAAACTCCTCCTTATTTATGAATAAAATTTTGTTCCTTCCAACCGTTTTGTATCTTATTTTTAAGTATACTTATCGGTAGCAATCCCGACAAAGTATCATATTCTGTTATACATGATGCACCAGTACCCGCAGCTATCCTTAAAGTATCTTCAGGTGTCATTCCTTTGCATATCCCATATATAAATGCCGCTATTGACGTATCCCCTGCTCCTGTACCAGACAATATTCTATCTGGTGTATAGCTATTTTGAAATATTCTCTTGTTTGACCATTCTTCTATGCTTATTTTACCATCGAGTTCTTTCATTCTTACGCTGTCTGATGTCATGAGATACATTCCTGCTGCACCGCATTTTATGAGTACACCTTTACAACCGAGAGTTATCACTTTTTCTGCCATAGGAACAATATCTTCTGATAGTGATAAATGCATACAGACATCATCACTTGCTCTATTTTGGATCTCGTAATATTTATTCTTATCTAACATAAAACAAAGCTCTTCAACACTTGGTACAAAAAAATCTACATAAGGCAAAACCTCAGATAGCCTTTGATTCCAGTCAATGTCTGCCTGCTCACTGTCTGGATCTATTGTAGTTACATCTAGACTGGTTATAAGGCCGAAATTCTTCACTTTCTTAAACATCTTTCTTAGTTCATCTTTATCTTCCCTAAAAAATTCTTTCATTAGAGTAGGGTATCCAAAATGAAAATAGTCCGAGTTCCTTACTACTTCATAGTCTATATCCTTTTCGCAAAAACTGTCATTAGCCGCGCTATCATGGAGAAATGCTCTGTCACATCCATTTAGTGCTAAAACTATTGTATATGATGTGTTATCTTCCTCACTCACTATAAAATTGGGTTCAACACCTTGTTTTCTGTATTTCTCGTATAAAATTTCTGCAAATTCATCATTACCAACTTTTGCAATAAGTTTAACATCCACGCCAAATTTTTAAGAGCTAGTCCTGTATTAGTAACACAGCCTCCGGGTGCAATAGCAGCTTTGACCCAACATTTATCAATTTTCCTGCTTTTTTATTACACTACCTATAGAACTTACTTTTAGTCCTCATATTGAACTTTGGTGTAATATCAAGCGATACGTGCTCCCACTACTACAATCTTTTTCTTCCATACCAATTCTCCATTTTATATTTTATAATAAGCGTATACATAATTTAATTGACTAAAAACTACTGTCGGTATTCTTTTCAATCAATAATATCTTTACATTATTATAAATGATATTATTGTAAGATTAAAGTTACAATAGTAATCTTTTTCATATAATCCTATATTGATGTCGGTATCAAAAATGCATTTGTGTAGATTTTTATCTCATTATGCTATACTTCTATAAAACTGATATGACGTGTCAAACACAAAATTTGATACTTATATCATCACATTATAAAATTACAACTTTTGGGAGACTATATATGTTACATTTACCTCATGACCATCACCACGACAAACAGCATGAAGACTCACTTTCCCGTCTTGCTGTTATAGATGATTTCAATCTAACTGCTGAAGTTTTTAAACAGCTCGGAGATGGCAGCAGACTTAGAATATTTTGGCTTTTATGCCACTGCGAAGACTGTGTGCTTAACATCAGTGCAATGGTAAATATGTCTAGTCCTGCAGTTTCTCATCATTTGAAGCAGTTAAAAGCAGGTGGCCTTATTACAAGCCACAGGAGCGGTAAAGAAATGTTTTATAAGGCTGCAGATAATGAAAGAAGCAGACTTTTACATTGTATGATTGAAAAATTGATGGGTATAATCTGTCCTGAATAGGATGAGGCATGGACGACAAGAAGAAATATTATTCATAGCTCAAACATTTACGTTCGAAATATGTACGCTTTTCTCTAGACTTTCGTCCTGATGAATTAGAAGAGTTTAAGCAGATTTGTCAGGACATTGGTACAACGCCAACAACTGAGATAAAGAAATTTGTCAGGACATTTTGTGATGAAAAGCAAAATACATAACTAAGTTTTTTTGAAAGTTTTACCAGACTTAAAATTTTTTAATATGATATGAAAAATAGATTTACAAGCCTAACGTATTAATAAAATTTATTTACACAAGATATAGTGGTTAAGATATTTATTTTTTTATACCCTGTATGATATGAAAATGATATTTGATATGAAAATGATGTATTCATTTTTTCACTAAAATTTCAGCCAAAATCAGGGACAGAAAGCAAAAATAGAAAAGGCTCAAAACCCTTGAAACTACTGAGTTTAAGCCTTTTTATCTTCTGAGACATGGGGAATCGAACCCCCGACACCTTGATTAAAAGTCAAGTGCTCTACCGGCTGAGCTAATGTCCCATATTAAATTAACGTCTTTACAAGACAAAATGCCCAGAGCCGGAATCGAACCAGCGACACAGGGATTTTCAGTCCCTTGCTCTACCGACTGAGCTATCTGGGCAAAAATTGCGGGGACAGGATTTGAACCTATGACCTTCGGGTTATGAGCCCGACGAGCTTCCAGACTGCTCCACCCCGCGATATTAAGTTTAGAAAATATCTTGGAATATTGCACTGTCCTACTATTTTCTAAAGTGGGTGGAGAAGGATTCGAACCTTCGAAAGCTATGCTAACAGAGTTACAGTCTGCTCCCTTTGGCCACTCGGGAATCCACCCAAAAAAGCCGATGATCGGACTCGAACCGATAACCTGCTGATTACAAATCAGCTGCTCTGCCAATTGAGCCACATCGGCATATCTAATATGTGATTAAAGTAAATGGGGCCTACAGGGCTCGAACCTGTGACCCTCTGCTTGTAAGGCAGATGCTCTCCCAGCTGAGCTAAGACCCCATAAATAATATCCGAAGATATTAACGACCCAAGCGGGACTCGAACCCGCGACCTCTGCCGTGACAGGGCAGCGCTCTAACCAACTGAGCCATTGGGCCAACTAATATACCTTGAAAACTGCAACCGAATCAACATCTTTCCTTTTACTTTGGTCAAGCCTTCGACCTATTAGTATCAGAAGGCACACGGATTACTCCGCTTACACCACTGACCTATCAACCTCATACTCTTTAAGGGGTCTTATTAGCCTACGCTATGGGATATCTTATCTTGGAGGGGGCTTCACGCTTAGATGCCTTCAGCGTTTATCCCTGCCAAACTTGGCTTTCCCAGCCGTGCAGCTGGCACTGCAACTGGTCTACCAGCGGTTCGTCCATCCCGGTCCTCTCGTACTAAGGACGGCTCTCCTCAAATATCCTGCGCCTGCGCCAGATAGGGACCGAACTGTCTCACGACGTTCTGAACCCAGCTCGCGTACCGCTTTAATGGGCGAACAGCCCAACCCTTGGGACCTACTACAGCCCCAGGATGCGATGAGCCGACATCGAGGTGCCAAACCACTCCGTCGATGTGAACTCTTGGGAGTGATAAGCCTGTTATCCCCAGGGTAGCTTTTATCCGTTGAGCGATGGCATTCCCACTTACATACCACCGGATCACTAAGTCCTACTTTCGTACCTGCTCCACCCGTCGGTGTCGCAGTCAAGCTCCCTTCTGCCTTTACACTCTGCGAATGGTTTCCAACCATTCTGAGGGAACCTTTGAGCGCCTCCGATACACTTTCGGAGGCGACCGCCCCAGTCAAACTCCCCTCCTGGCATTGTCCCCTGCCCGGATAACGGGCAAAGGTTAGAAACCAGATACACGAAGGGTGGTATCCCAACATTGACTCCGCAGAAACTGGCGTCCCTGCTTCTTAGTCTCCCACCTATCCTGTACATCATATATCTAATCCCAGTACCAAGATGGAGTAAAGCTCCATGGGGTCTTTCCGTCTTGGCGCAGGTAACCAGCATCTTCACTGGTACTTCAATTTCACCGGGTGCATTGTTGAGACAGCGCTCAAATCATTACGCCTTTCGTGCGGGTCGGAACTTACCCGACAAGGAATTTCGCTACCTTAGGACCGTTATAGTTACGGCCGCCGTTTACTGGGGCTTAAGTTCGTACCTTCGGATTACTCCTAAGCACTCCCCGTAACCTTCCAGCACCGGGCAGGCGTCAGCCCATATACATCACCTTACGGTTTCGCATAGACCTGTGTTTTTGCTAAACAGTTGCTTGAGCCTATTCTCTGCGGCCTGTATCTCTACAGGCACCCCTTATCGCGAACTTACGGGGCCATTTTGCCGAGTTCCTTAACAATGCTTCTCCCGCCGGCCTTGGGATACTCTCCCCATCCACCTGTGTCGGTTTACGGTACGGGCTCTGACTCACAATAGCGGCTTTTTCTCGACGGCTCTCCCAGAGCTTCCCTACTTATATTTCGGTCCGCGTCACACAGTCCACTTTCCCGGACGGATTTGCCTGCCGGCATAAAACCATGCTTTGCACCTGAATCCTTTACAGGCACTTCCTGAATCTCCGTGTCCCCACATTTCTGACAGCCAGAGGTACTGGAATATCAACCAGTTGTCCATCGCCCTACGCTTCTCAGCCTGAGCTTAGGGTCCCGACTTCCCCAGGGAAGATCAGCTTTACCCTGGAAACCTTGGATATACGGCCTGAAGGATTCTCACCTTCATCTCGCTACTCATTCCGGCATTCTCTCTTGATAACTCTCCACGACTCCTTACGGTACCGCTTCTTCGTGTTATCAATGCTCCCCTACCAACATACCTTACGGTATATTCCATTGCTTCGGTGTTATGTTTCAGCCCCGGACATTTTTCGGCGCAGGACCTCTCGACTAGTGAGCTATTACGCACTCTTTGAATGAATGGTCGCTTCTGAGCCAACATCCCTAGTTGTCTTCGAAACCCCACATCCTTTACCACTTAACATACACTTTGGGACCTTAGCAGATGGTCTGGGCTGTTTCCCTTTTGACTGTCCGACTTATCTCATACAGTCTGACTCCCGGTAAACATCTATATGGCATTCGGAGTTTGATACGCATTGGTAGACTTTGACGCCCCCGCAGCGATTCAGTGCTCTACCTCCATTAGACTATACCGAGGCTAGCCCTAAAGCTATTTCGGGGAGAACCAGCTATCTCCGAGTTCGATTGGAATTTCTCCGCTACCCACAGCTCATCACCGCCTTTTTCAACAGACGTGTGTTCGGACCTCCATCCACTTTTACGCAGACTTCATCCTGGCCATGGGTAGGTCACCCGGTTTCGGGTCTGCCGTTACTGACTTACCGCCCTGTTAAGACTTGGTTTCCCTTCGGCTCCGTACCTTAAGTACTTAACCTGCCAGCAACGGCAACTCGCCGGACCGTTCTACAAAAAGTACACGGTCGAGCGTTAGTCGCTCTTCCGCAGCTTGTAGACACAGGGTTTCAGGTTCTCTTTCACTCCCCTCCCGGGGTTCTTTTCACCTTTCCCTCACGGTACTATACTCTATCGGTCACCAGGTAGTATTTCGCCTTGGGGGGTGGTCCCCCCTGCTTCCTACGGGGTTTCTCGTGTCCCGTAGTACTCCGGATACCACTGAATCACAGTCTGTTTCGCATACGAGGCTTTCACTCTCTTTGGCCGGCTTTCCCAAAACCGTTCTGCTACCTACTGCTTCTTCGTATGTGGTCCTCACCCCAAGGATAAATCCTTGGTTTGGGCTTCGTCCCCTTTCGCTCGCCACTACTTAGGGATTCGATGTTTCTTCCTCTTCCTCCGGCTACTTAGATGTTTCAGTTCGCCGGGTTCCCTCCGTATGACTATGGATTCATCATACGGTGACAGAAGTTCTTTCTGCCGGGTTTCCCCATTCTGGATACCTGCGGATCAATGGATATTTGCTCCTCCCCGCGCTTTTCGCAGCTTATCACGTCCTTCTTCGGCTCCTGGTGCCAAGGCATCCGCCCTGCGCCCTTTGTAACTTGACCTTAGTTGAGATGGGAAGGCTACACGGTACATCTCCGGCGGCGCAAGCTCGCTTGCAGGCGACGGTGTGTGCCGTGGAGGATGTTCTACGAAAACGCCTATCACGAGCGTGAAATGCGTAGCATTTCTGAGTGACCCATCTCAACGGTATTTTAGATAACTCATTATGGTTCTCTTTAATTTAACACTGACTAGCGTATCAGTATTAAATCATTTTTGATACATATTGTTTTTTGTTCTTTTTTCTGTAAACAAAAAAAGAACGTCTCGATGTTGTTTCATATCTAGCTGTACAACTTCTTAAATGAAATCATACTTGCATAAATATTTGTTCGGTATGCAGTTTTCAAGGTACATTTCAGGATAATATCCTGAGTGGAGATAAAGGGATTCGAACCCTTGACCCCCTGCTTGCAAGGCAGGTGCTCTCCCAACTGAGCTATACCCCCATAAATCTAGCAGCCACCTACTCTCCCACACCGTCTCCAGTGCAGTACCATCGGCCGCCTAGGCCTTAACCTTCGTGTTCGGGATGAGAACGGGTGTGACCCCTAGACGCATCGCCACTAGAAATATTTCGTTATCCAAAACTCGCAACTCGCGTTGCTCATTGATAACTAGACAGTAAGACAATCCCTACTTCTTCTTCCTTAGAAAGGAGGTGATCCAGCCGCACCTTCCGATACGGCTACCTTGTTACGACTTCACCCCAGTCACCAGACCTGCCTTCGGCAGCTCCTCCCTTACGGTTAGGCCACTGACTTCGGGCATTTCCGACTCCCATGGTGTGACGGGCGGTGTGTACAAGACCCGGGAACGTATTCACCGCGACATTCTGATTCGCGATTACTAGCGATTCCAGCTTCATGTAGTCGAGTTGCAGACTACAATCCGAACTGAGGCAGCCTTTCTGAGATTCGCTCCGGCTCACACCTTCGCTTCCCTCTGTAACTGCCATTGTAGCACGTGTGTAGCCCCGGTCATAAGGGGCATGATGATTTGACGTCATCCCCGCCTTCCTCCGAGTTATCCTCGGCAGTCTTTCTAGAGTGCCCGGCCGAACCGCTGGCTACTAAAAAAATAGGGGGTTGCGCTCGTTGCGGGACTTAACCCAACATCTCACGACACGAGCTGACGACAACCATGCACCACCTGTCTCTCCTGTCCCTGAAGGACTACAGGCATTACCCTGTATTCAGGAGGATCTCAAGACCAGGTAAGGTTCTTCGCGTTGCGTCGAATTAAACCATATGCTCCACCGCTTGTGCGGGTCCCCGTCAATTCCTTTGAGTTTCATTCTTGCGAACGTACTCCCCAGGTGGAATACTTAATGCGTTTGCGACGGCACCGAAAGGCTTATGCCTCCCAGCACCTAGTATTCATCGTTTACAGCGTGGACTACCAGGGTATCTAATCCTGTTTGCTACCCACGCTTTCGAGCCTCAGCGTCAGTTTTGGTCCAGCAGTACGCCTTCGCCACCGGTGTTCTTCCCTAATATCTAAGCATTTCACCGCTACACTAGGAATTCCGCCTGCCTCTCCCATACTCAAGTTTAACAGTTTTGGGAGCAGTCAGGGGGTTGAGCCCCCTGCTTCCACTCTCAACTTGCCAAACCGCCTGCGCTCCCTTTACACCCAGTAAATCCGGATAACGCTTGCCCCTACGTATTACCGCGGCTGCTGGCACGTAGTTAGCCGGGGCTTCTTAGTCAGGTACCGTCATCATCTTCCCTGCTGATAGAGCTTTACATACCGAAATACTTCTTCACTCACGCGGCGTCGCTGCATCAGAGTTTCCTCCATTGTGCAATATCCCCCACTGCTGCCTCCCGTAGGAGTTTGGGCCGTGTCTCAGTCCCAATGTGGCCGTCCGACCTCTCAGTCCGGCTACCGATCGTTGCTTTGGTAGGCTTTTACCCTGCCAACTGGCTAATCGGACGCGGGCCCATCCTATACCTGATTGCTCATTTCCCGATCAAATCATGCGATTTAACCGACTTATGCGGTCTTACCAGCCGTTTCCAGCTGCTATCCCCCTGTATAGGGCAGGTTGCCCACGCGTTACTCACCCGTCCGCCACTAAGAATTACAGTCTTCCATCCGAAAACTTCCGTCCGTAATCTCCGTTCGACTTGCATGTGTTAGGCACGCCGCCAGCGTTCATCCTGAGCCGGGATCAAACTCTCATATAAAAGTGTTTGCCTCGTTCAGAAATGAGCTGACATTTATCATCTTTGCTTATTCCGTTATCGACCGGCTAAAGTCGATAATTTTTTACTGTTCATTTAGGTTATACAAAGTATTACCATCTGTATGCGTTCGTTTGAATTTTTCAAGATTGTCTCACTATTTAGTTATCAAGGTTCTGATTGCTTATTTGCTTTTTCGCAATTCAGCTTTGTCATTCTATCACATCGTCTGGCTCCTGTCAACACCTTTTTAATTATTTTTTAATTTAATTTGAAAAAGGAACGGAGAAAGAGGATTCGAACCCTCGCACTGCTTGCGCGACCTACACCCTTAGCAGGGGGCGCCTCTTCGGCCTCTTTGAGTATTTCTCCAAAAACCGAACAATGCGATTATAACTATTAAGTTTTTATACACTCGCTAAGCGAATGCATATATAAGTGTATCAAAAGAGAAAGTTATTGTCAACAGCTTTTTTAAAAATTTTATTAATTGTTTGCTCATTTAATACAATTTGTGATCATGGTTTTGTTTCTACCCATATATAGTGTTATATTTTAACATTCTCTTATAAATTCTAATTTGTCGAGTTATATAAATCTAACCTAGTGACGCTCCGAATGATAACATTTCAGACTCGCTCCGGCATCCGCTTCGCTCCGCCTAATGCGCTCGCTTAGAATTTATCATTCGTAGCTGACGCCATAGATTTATACAAATAATAACTAGAATACCAAATGAAAGACAGCCACCCCTACCTGCTCCCTTGTGGCTGATGTATTTGTTTGTAGTCACTTTCTTCAATCAAACAGCCGGAACTAATAATGCCTAAGCGAGCGCATTAGGTTTTTCGTCAACGGAACTATTCTTAAGCAGCATCTTACAGAAAAACCGGAGCGAGTCTGGACATTTATTAGTGAAGGCGTGACTTAGTGAGTTAACAACACATTAGCCCTACAACTTAGAATTTACTGTAGACAGATAACGTATTCCCTTATCTTTGCTTCAAGCTCATCCCTATTATTAACTAACTCGGACAAAAACCTGTTATCCCATATCCAATCATATGTAAAGTGCAGTTAGACGCGTAGCATTGGCTGATTTCTTATTGCCTTCTGCCTCAGCTTCTTCTATTTCCTTTATGTCACAAACATCTTCAAAAGTTTTTCTTGCAAATATTTTCTGCATAAAAGCCCAGGCTTTCTCTTTTGTATCTGAAACATTTTTGGGAGTTGACCAAACTTTCTTCATCAGTGATACCCTGTATTCCTTATCTTCGGTTCTCCCATCTTCGTTATAAATATAAGCCTCAAGCCCCCATATAAATAGAATGAAATCCCACATTGTAGTTTATCTTTGTAGGGAATATTTATATTAGTAACTCACAAACCCTCAAGGCATCTTCCTTAGCTCCCATAACATAAAGCCTATAAGCAAGTTCACATAAATAAGCTGCGTCCACGCTCACTCCAAATAGAGCACTTCTTATTTAGCTTCTTACAAAGACTTATTATCTTCTTGTCACTGTATCTCTCCATAATTTCTTCAAATAACATATAACCCTGATTTTCTATTAAAAATGCTAAGTCTGAGTTTCATCCCTTACTTAGCATTTTCAAGTTTAATTACTTTACTATCTTAGTTATCATTGATTTCAGCTTTTCTTCTGTGTCTTCTTCAACAACCTTGTCATCCTCACGCACCTTTGCAATCTTTGCAATTACATTGTCTCCGTCTACATTCATAAGTTTAACACCTGATGTAATTCTTCCAAGTATTGAGATGCTTTCACTGCCATACACGGATAATGATGCCTGCCTTTTGTAATGAGCATAATCTCGTTGTTGTCATTTACTGACTTAGCACCTATTACAAGTCCTGTCTTCTCCACTATCTTGTAGCATTTAACACCCTTTCCTCCACGGTGCTGGGTGGTAAATTCTTTTATTTCCGTTCTCTTTCCAAGTCCGTTTTCAGAGACTATAGGAGCTGTTCTCCCTGATCGTCAAGCTGCATTGCCACTATTTTCATCAGTATCGTCTATGGTCATACCGATTACACCCATAGAAGCTCTGCCTGTAGGACGTACATCTTTTTCGTTAAATCTAATGCACATTCCGTTCTTTGTTATAAGGAAGACATCATTTTTCGTTGTTAGTAGCTTTTACTTCTATGAGGTCATCATCTTCTCTTAGATTAATAGCCCTGCAAAGCCTGTCTTTCTTATATTTTGCATATTCACTAGGGGCAGTCTTTTTAACTATTCCCTCTTTGTAGCCATAAATAAATATCCGTCAGTTGTTTCTTTTCTGATATTTATAACTGCGGTTACCTGCTCCTCCGGCTGAAGCTGCAAGAGATTTACCATAGCTGTTCCTCTGGCTGTACAGGCTGGCTTCAGGTATCTGATAAGCTTTAAGCCTGTATACCCCTGCCCTTGTTGGTAAAGAAAAGTATATAGTGGTGGGTTGTAGTCATAAGAAGATCTTCTATAAAATCCTCCTCAATGGTCTGCATTCCCTTAATTCCCTTACCACCTCTGTTCTGGCTTTTGAAATTATCAGTTGTCATTCTCTTGATGTAGCCCATATTTGTCATTGCAATTACGGTATTTTTCATCAGGAATGAGGTCATCATTGGTAATGTCTGAATCGTCAGCTACTATCTGGCTTCTTCTTTCATCACCGTATTTATCACGTATTACATTTATTTCTTCTTTTATTACACCAAGTAATTTCTTGATATCCGCAAGTATTTCTTTTAATTCTTTAATTCTTTCCTGCAAGCTGTCATATTCGCCCTGAAGCTTCTCTCTTTCGAGACCTGTAAGAGCTCTAAGACGCATATCAACTATAGCCTGAGCCTGTACATCATCAAGGCTGAATCTCTCGATGAGTTTTTCTTTTGCCTCTGCAGTAGTCTTTGAACCTCTGATTATGCTTATAACTTCATCTATATAATCAAGAGCCATAAGCAGTCCCTTTAATATATGGGCTCTCTCTTCTGCCTTGTTAAGCTCGTACTGACTTCTTCTTCTTACTACATTTTCCTGATGCTCAAGGTAGAAACCAAGCATTTGCTTAAGGTTCATAACCACAGGCTCATTATTTACAAGCCCGAGCATATTGGTGCCGAAGGTAGTCTGAAGCTGGGTGTGCTTATATAATTTTTTAAGAATGATATGTGGATTTACATCACGCCTTAATTCTATACAAATACGCATACCACTTCTGTTTGACTCATCACGCAGCTCGGTAATTCCATCTATTCTCTTATTTTTTACCATGTCGGCAATGTACTCTATGAGTCTTGCTTTATTGACAAGATAAGGTAGTTCGGTCACAACTATACGGTTCTTGCCATTTGTCATAGGCTCTATGTCTGTCACCGCACGAACTATAATCTTGCCTCTTCCTGTCCTATAAGCCTCTTCTATACCGGCTCTTCCTAAGATGTGCGCACCTGTTGGGAAGTCAGGACCTTTCACTATCTGAAGTATTTCATCTATTTTCAGTATCTCTGTCTTCTAACACCTTATTGTCTATTATCTTATTTACTGCATCTATAACCTCTGTAAGGTTATGTGGCGGAATATTGGTAGCCATACCAACTGCTATACCTGATGCTCCGTTTACAAGGAGGTTAGGATATCTTGATGGAAGCACTGTAGGCTCTTTTTCTGTTTCATCGAAGTTAGGAATGAAATCAACTGTATCCTTTTTCAATGTCAGAAAGCATTTCCACGGAAATCTTGCTAAGCCTTGCCTCTGTGTACCTCATAGCTGCTGCCCCGTCTCCGTCCACAGAGCCGAAGTTTCCATGTCCGTCTACAAGCATATATCTGGTAGACCAGCTCTGAGCAAGATTTACAAGGGCTCCATAAATAGAACTGTCTCCATGTGGGTGGTATTTACCCATGGTATCGCCGACAATTCTGGCACATTTTCTATGTGGCTTATCAGGAGTATTGGAAAGCTCCTTCATTGCATACAGTATTCTTCTTTGTACAGGCTTAAGTCCGTCCCTCACATCAGGAAGGGCACGAGACGCAATTACTGACATAGCATAGTCTATGTAGGAATCTTCCATAGTCTTTTTTAAGTCTACTTCGTTAATCCTGTCAAAAATATTCTCGTCCATTCTCTTATCCTTTTTCCTTGAAATATTTATATAAGTCTCAAATTTCAGTTTTCTCACTCTAATACAGTATTATACCATAAATTCAAATTAAATAACATACTTTAGAAAAATCTTATTTTGTAATATACTGATGATAATGGAGGTGATTATATGGTTGAATTTATAATATACTGTTCAATTCTTGCACTAATAGCTTACTTACTTTTTCAAATATGAATTAGTTTATAAAAATTACTGAAAGTTGGAAAAGTTACAGTTCATCAGACTGTTCAGATTTATATAAAATAAGATTGTCAACTTTGGAGGCATTATTACTTTTTATAATTGATTTTACTTTTAATCATAAGTTATATTACAGATATTAATTTATTTAGTTATTTCGGTTTAGACTAAATATTTTGCAATTGTTTGGTAATATCCTTCATGGTCACAGACCTAAAATACAGTATTCTACTGTGTTATTCGAAACAACAGGTCTGTGACTTATGAGGAATTATTTAAACTTAGACGTTTATTTTAATAATTTGGTTTTATATATCCAAATTCCTTACATACTTGCATTCTGCTCGATGAATTCTCTTCTTGGCTCAACCTGTATCTCCCATAAGGGTATTAAAGGTTAAATCTATCTCAGAAGCATTTTTCTTCATCCATCATAACCTTTGAGAAGCACACGCCTTTCAGGATCCATGAGTTGTCTCCCAAAGCTGTTCTGCATCCATTTCTCCAAGACCTTTATAACGCTGAATCTTATTGTTGCTATCCCTTCCGATTTCAGACATTATATTCTCAAGTTCTTTGTCATTGTATGCATACCAGATTTTATTGCCCTTTTCCACCTTGTAAAGAGGCGGCTGTGCAAGGTAAACATGTCCTTTCTTATAAGCTCAGGCATGAAATCTGATAGATAAAGGTGAGCATAAAGTGTATCTATGTGAGCTCCATCTATATCCGCATCAGTCATTATAATGATTTTCTTGTATCTAAGCTTAGTTTATATCAAAAGTCTTCATGAATTCCTGTACCAAAGGCAGTTATCATGGACTGAATTTCTTTATTTTTCTAAGATTTTATCAAGCCTTGACTTTTTCTACATTAAGGATTTTTACCTCTAGCGGAAGTATAGCCTGTGTAGCCCTGTCTCTTGCATCTTTTGCTGAACCGCCCTGCAGAATCTCCCTCTACAAGGTAAATCTCACAGTTATCAGGGTTCTTATCCGAGCAGTCAGCAAGCTTGCCCGGAAGATTCATATATTCAAGGGCTGTCTTTCTTCTGGTTAAATCCCTTGCTTTTTCTTGCTGCATCCCTAGCTCTTTGAGCTAACAATGCCTTTTCAACTATCATCTTACCTACTAGCAGGGATTTTTGCTCAGGAAAATCATAATCTGCTCACTGGCAATGCTTTCAACTTCTCCCCTGCCTCGCTGTTACCAAGCTTTTGCTTAGTCTGTCCCTCAAACTGTGGCTCAGGTATCTTGATGCTGACTATGGCTGTCATACCCTCTCTGATATCCTCACCTGTTAGTGCCGGATCATTTTCCTTTACAAGCTTCATAAGCTTTGCATATTCGTTAAAGGTCTTTGTAAGTGCATTTCTAAAGCCTGTAAGGTGAGTACCACCCTCAGGAGTATTGATATTATTTACGAAACTATAGCAGCCCTCGTTATAACCATCATTGTGCTGAAGTGCCACTTCTACCTGAACTGTACCCTTCTTTCCCTCACAGTAAATAATCTTATCGTAGAGAACTGTTTGATTTTTATTAAGATAGCTGACATACTCCATAATTCCACCCTCATAGTGGAAGCTATCAGTCTTTTTACCCTCTTCTCTTTTGTCTGTAAGGCTGATTCTAAGACCCTTTGTAAGGAAAGCCATTTCTCTTAGACGTTGCTTAATAGTTGCATAGTCAAAAACAGTATCCTCAAATATCTCTTCATCGGGTAAAAATGTTACAGTAGTACCATGTCTGTCAGTAGCACCTAATTCTTCAAGTTCAGTTACTACCTTTCCTCTTTCATAGCGCTGTTTATAGGCCTTTCCATCTGTTTCAACCAAGACCTCAAGCCACTCAGAAAGAGCATTTACAACAGAAGCACCTACTCCGTGAAGTCCTCCTGATACCTTGTATCCGCCACCGCCGAACTTTCCACCGGCATGAAGAACGGTAAATACAACCTGAACTGCAGGAAGACCTGATTTTTTGTTAATTCCAACAGGAATCCCTCTTCCGTCATCTACTACAGTTATAGAATTATCTCTCATTGATAAATACTTCTATGTGGCTACATTCTCCTGCCAGAGCCTCGTCAACAGAATTATCCACTATCTCATATACAAGGTGATGAAGTCCCTTAAGAGAAGTAGAGCCTATGTACATACCCGGTCTTTTTCTAACCGCCTCAAGCCCTTCAAGTATCTGAATCTGATCAGCTCCGTATTCTGCACTCATTTTTACACCTCACTTTTATCTATTTTACCGCTGTTTATCTTATATATTCGTCCGTCAGCCTTTTTATTTTTCAACAAATTCCTCAAGACCTGTACAGGTAATGATAGTCTGGATATCTCCTATACTTTCAATGAGATAATCCTGCTGCTTCTGTCCAGTTCTGAAAGCACATCATCTAATAATAAAAATAGGATTATCACCTGTTTTAACCTTAAAAGCTCAATTTCAGAGAGCTTAAGTGAAAGAGCCGTACTCCTTTGCTGTCCCTGTGAGCCGTATTTTCTCCATCATTTTTATTGATATAAAAAGGTTATGTCATCTCTTTGAGGACCTGTCAGGGTGGTTTCTGGTAAATGTCACTGTTTCTACCTGATTTTAATCTGTCCCTAAAATCCTCTTCAGTCACATTTGGATTGTACTCTATCTCAAGTTCTTCTTTTTCACCCTGTAAGCCTTTCATGGATAGGCTTTATTATCATTTAACTCACCTATGAATTTTTCTTCTGCTCTTTTATAATCTCTAGTAGCCTGTAGTCACAAAGCTGTTCATCCCATATATCAAGTGTGTCTGAGAGTCTGCTGTCTGCATATATCTGCTTAAGAAGATTATTTTCTTTGTACAGTATTTTATTATATTTTGAAAGATTATACAAATATATCTTTCTCTATCTGGGAAAGCTCCATATCATGAAATCTTCTTCTTTCAGCAGGACCATCCTTTATCATACTAAGGTCCTCAGGAGAAAAAGAATATAAGCTGAAACTATACCAAATACATCGGCTGAGCGAGTGAACAGAATTCCATCGATTGCAACTCCTTTAGACTTACTAAGATGCATCTATTTTCTATCCAATCCATCTTTTTCCAAAATAAGTCTTATATGAGCCTCATCTTCTCCTATTCTTATCATTTCTTTGTCTTTACTACCCTTATGTGACCTTGTAGTTCCTGCAACATAGATGGACTCAAGTATATTTGTCTTTCCCTGTGCATTATCGCATATATGATGTTGAGCCCTTTATCAAACTCAATATTCATATCTTGTATTTTCTAAAATCATTAAGTATGAGACTTAATTATCATTGCCTCTACCTTTATTTCTTCATCCTTAGATTTAACAATCTCCCGGAACTATCTTTCTTGCCCCTTCTGTATCTATCTGACCGTTTACAGACACAAGACTGTTCTGAATGGCGTATTTTGCCTCTACTCCGTTATCCACCAAGACCTGCAAACTTTATAAGCTGCCCTAATTTAATATATTCATCTTTTATTTTTAACAATCTCATGCGATGCCTCCATTTTGAATAGATTCAAGTTAAATGTCTTCAGGATTGAAAGTTTACAGGAAGAATTATGTATAAATAACTCTCCTCTTTATTTTTAATAAAAACTGAAGTGCCTTTTGAGATTGAAAAGGAAAATATCTATATTTCTCATCCTCATGCTACCTTGAGTGCATCCATTATAAGAACTAGATTGAAACCTATGATTTATCATCTTTTCCCTCTTTAGTAGCTCCATATCGGTATTCATATTTCCTACTAGTGGTCTTGATACTAAGTTTATGTTATTTTTCGAGTAACATTTAGTATTGCAGGCATTTCTTCTCCTTTTCAGTTATGAAAGGAAGGCATGAATCCATATTTTCAAGCAATTCTCTTCTGTTACATATTAATCTTTGGTCTCATAATCACTTGAAATCATCTGGTCTACATTATAGAATTTCTCGTCAATCAGCCTTGAATTAACTGGTAGCTGCTAGCAAACTCAAATACTATGCTTGTTTGAAAAATCAACATACTACCTCGTCAGCTACCTCACTTGATAGAATCTTACTTATCTCAGAGTCTTAC
>BNJU01001337.1_pt1 | contig 133461 bp, 95 predicted proteins | sample 8539281 | NCBI WGS metagenome assembly BNJU01 (sample SAMD00202456, study PRJDB9452) | human saliva metagenome | isolation source: human saliva | place: Japan
TGTGCCTGACGTGCTGTGCTCTGGCGCGGAGTGAGCCTAGGCGCCGGAGAGTCCTTCGCATAGCTCTGCTAGTTCTTCGTCGAAGAATCCCACCATTTCTTCGTTGATCGCTGTGAGCCGCTCAACCCAGGCGACCGTGACCGCGCCGTATTTGATGAGCGATGTGACTGCGCCGTCAACGTCGGGGCCGCCTATTCCGCACGTGGGCCGCCTGTCCCTTACGTGGGCGGGGTTGCCCAGGCTCGGAATAGCAGGCCCACGTGCGGATGAGGAGGCCCAGGCTCCAGTTAGCGGGTTCGCGTGCGCATCAAGGGAGGTTGAAGCGTATGGTGAGCGGGGTATCTACGAGCGCGCCATGGTGTTGGACTGCGTGCATCTCGACCTTATGCCTGCCTATGCACAAGTACCGCTCATCGCGCCTGGATGCTGCCATAGTGCAGACCCAATGACCGAAAATGGCCCAATTTCGTCGGATTGTGCGCGGTGGATCTGCACTGTGGCGACGTGACCCAGCTGAGCAACCCGACGCGCCCTCACGAAGGGCAATCACGCAGGCCCCAGATAGCAAGAAAGCCACACCAAGGCACACGAAGCACGAACCCCAGCAACACGACATGTCCTTTAACCCGAAAATCAAGTCCCATTTGTTTGCCTTGTCGACGAGGCGATGCTCATGCTCATGGGTATGCTTGTCCCAGAAAACCGTCACTGGTACGGTGCATCACGTCATACAACGTATGAGGAGGCAAAGAAGCCATGCCCATCTTCGGGAGGCAAACAAATCGCAGAACTACAGCAGAGACTCGCGATTGGGGAACAGCAGTACAACGACGCGCAACGCACCATCGCCGAGCTGTCGGGCCTCATTGAGCGGGCAGGTGGCGGCGAGATTACGAGGATGCGCGCTCTTGTCGAGCAGACGCGCCAAGAGCAGGAAGCCGCTATCGCGTCTCTCCACCAGCAGCACGCGCAGTATGCCACGCAACTCGCTCAGGAGCAGGCAGCCGCGGAGAAGCGTCTTCGCGATATCAACAAGGAAGTCGAAAGGAGCGAGGCGAAACTCGCGCGTGTCACAGCAAAGACAGTGGAGCAGAAGGAGGAGCTGCGCGCCCTCGGGATCCGCTACGACGAGGGCATCAAGATGCTCGATGTCGGGTGGACCGACTACGAAAGTCCCGCCGCCTCGTCAGTCGCGCTGAAAGAACAGCTTGACGAGGTTCGAGCCACGATCAAAGAAATGATCCGTACAGGTGCCGCAGTCGATGCGAGTGAAACCTTCACTTTCAACAACTCCAAGACGAAGGGCCGCAAGTTCGTGCGCGATATGGCGAAAATGATGCTCCGCGCCTACAACGCCGAGGCGGAGAACTGCGTTCTCACCGTTAAGGCAGGTAATGGGAATGTTGCCCGCAACCGACTTGAAAGAGCCCGGGATCAGATAGTTAAACTTGGCGCACTTATCAACCTCCAGATCAACTTCCACTACCACCGGCTGCGCATCAAGGAACTCGAGCTCACGCTCCAGTACCAGAACGCTAAGAAAGCTGAGAAAGAAGCCGAGCGTGAAGAGCGCGCGCGACTGCGCGAACAGGCGCGCGCTGAGAAGGAACTCCGGGCCGAACGCGAACGTCTCGAAAAAGAACGCCAGCACTACCTCAATGTCCTGAAAGCCGTTGAGGAGGCGGGCAACAGTACCGAAGCCGAGAAGCTACGCCAGCAGCTCGCCGAGATCGAAGAAGGCATCAACGACGTCGTCACACGGGAGGCCAATAGTCGTGCCGGATATGTCTACGTCATCTCGAACATCGGGTCCTTCGGCGAACTTATGGTTAAGATCGGCATGACACGCCGCCTCGACCCCATGGATCGTGTCCGTGAACTCGGAGATGCGTCCGTGCCATTCAACTTCGATGTCCACGCCCTGTTCTTCTCCGACGATGCCGTAAGCGTCGAAACTGAGCTGCACCACCGCTTCGCCGCCAGACGCGTCAACCGCATCAACGCGCGGCGCGAATTCTTCTACGCTACCCCCGCAGAGGTTCGAGAAGCCCTCAAGGACATCGCCGGAAACCTCCTCGAATTCACCGAAGAACCAGAGGCGGAGCAGTATCGACTCAGCCTCGAAGAAGCGCGTGCATCTGCCGAATGCTGAGGTGGCTCCCGCTAGAACCTAGACGCCGCTGCGTGGGTCCCACTGGCGTCCACTCCGGCTCATGGTAGCTAAGTGTCAAGTCAGTTTGTTCTGGAATAACTGATGTATCATCGATCCATGAGGTGGGTGACAAAAACAACCTGGATTCGTATCGTCGCGCTCTTTGGCGTTTATCTGCTGGTGTCAGCACTCTGGTTCAGCTTCGCGCGAGTCTCGGATTCGAATGAGGCCGTGAAGAGCATCGCGTTCCTGATCCTGCTGGTGGTCCTGCCGATCCTGGCGATGTGCGTCGCCACCTGGGACGGCGTGAAGGAGGGCTTCAGCCTCCTGTGGTTGGTCGCGCCATTCGTCTGCTTCCTGGCACCGATGTTCCTGTTCTTCAACGCGAGCGCCCTCATCTACGGGGTGGCCTACAGTCTGCTCGGCTTCGCGGCCCACGGCCTCGGCGTGCTGGTTCACTCGTGCTGTTCCCAGTAAGCGCGCCCGGCCTCGGGATTGATGACGCGGATAGGAAGCGAAATCGCGGATAGGTTATGGACACGTGGATAGGTTAGTAGCCTATCCGCATGCGAATAACCTATCCGTATCCGCGTCACCTGTCCGCGTGTGTCCTCGCGGATCTGTCCCCGTGGGCAGAACCCCGTTTCGCCCCGGTGCCGCCTCCACGCGCGGTAGCATTCCCGGTATTGCGACGGCTCAAGGCTCGCGCAATGCACAAGCACACGGAGGTGCTGGGTATGTTCTGGGACCGGGTCGCCCCACTCTACGACTTCTTCGGCAACGCGTTTAACCGAGCCGACTACGACGGTACGGGTGAGGCGGTCGCACGCGACGACTGCGTCCTTGAATGTGCGTGCTGCACCGGCGCGATTGGCGCCGCCATCGTTCCGGTCTGCGCGCACCTCGGACTCGGTGCGCCGACCTAATGCGAACGCGCGTGAGAACAAAAAGAGAGTCTGATGCCAGGATGGGTTCACAGAGGAGTGAAGCGACATGTTTGTGAGGTATAAATTCGTAACATGAGCGCGCAAGGTTGCGCAGACTGAACAATTGTGAAAGTATTTGCGGTCAGTGGAAGTGAAGATTTCGGAGAGTTTGAGTGTTTTGCTTTCCTTGATCGTTGGAATACTGTGTTGAGCGAGAAAGGGGCTCGTCATGGCTCGTCGGCCTGTCTTTGTGCCTGACTCTGATAAACCGTATGTTTCGGAAGTATCTCTGGATTTTGAGTACTTTCCCGGATCTTCTATCCAGCAGAAGCAGCGTTCGATTGCAAGTTTGCATGCGTCGTATGTGGCTAGGTTTCCTTCGTCGCGCGTTCTGGAGGTGTCGTCCAAGAGCGAAAGGGACATTGGAGTTCAGTTAAGCGCGTTCAATTTGATGATTGAGTATCCAGGACGTGGAAGTTGTAGTGTTGAATGTGCTTTCCAGGCTTCAAAAGTATTTCTGCATGGGGGACCGTTTGTTGATCTGTTTAATGCCTCGAGTCGTGCGGCAAAATCAGATCGGCGATTGAGGGAAAGTGGAAAGCTCGTTGGATTCAAGTATTTTGAGCATGAATTCCCATTAGAGCCGAAGACTTATTTTTACGACTGGTTGTACGCGTCTACGCTCTGTCGTCATGACAAGCTCGTTGAGCAGGTTATGATGTTCGATGCATTCACCGATATTGAGCATAATCCGGAGCGGTCGATCAACTGTCAGGCAAGGTCTGTCGCCAAAGTGGTGGGTCTTGCCCGGGCGGGGCTTCTGGCAGATGCCTTGCAGTCGCCTCGAGCGTTTCTGGAACTCGGGTATCATTAGGTTTTCGTTGACCTGTCACTTTGTTCGATAGTGGAGGAACAAGATGATCTGGGATCGGGTCGCCCCTCTCTATGACGTCGTCGTCAACACGGCAAACCGGGCAGTGTACGCAGCGACGGGGACAGCCGTTGCCCGGTTGATTCACCCCGGTGACACCGTGCTCGAATGTGCGTGCGGCACGGGGGCGATCACCGCAGCCATCGCCCCCACATGTGCCTCCGTGGTCGCGACCGACTACTCCGAGGGGATGCTCAAGCAGGCACGCAAGAAGCTCGCACGGTTCCCGCACGTCGTCGTCGAGCAGGCGGATATTACCGACTTGCACTACGCGGACGACTCGTTCGATGCCGTCGTGGCGGGCAATGTCATCCACTTGCTGCCTGAACCGGGCGATGCGCTCAAGGAGATCAAGCGGGTCGTGCGCCCGGGCGGCACGATCATCGTGCCCACCTACGTGATTCCCAAGAAACGCGCGCACACCATGTTTCTGAGGCTAATCTCCCGATTCGGTGTGCACTTCCAGGAGCACTTTGATCCGGCCTCGTACCAGGCGTTCTTTGAGCGCATGGGCTGCACGGGCGTCACCTACCGCGTCGTGCGTGGTCGAATTCCCTGCGTGATCGCCTCCTTCACGAACGATCAGTAGGTGCCGAGCCCAGGGCGAAGCCCCGGAGCATCGCCCCGTAGGCGCGCGAGTCGCGGCTCATGCGCCCACAGTGTCCCCAGCCCGGCCACACGACCAGCTCTGCGCCGGGGTAGAGGCGCGGAACCGTGCGCCGCGCCAGTCGTAGGTCCGAGTCTTTCTCCCCATACGCGAACGTGCAGCGGCGCTGAACGTCGGGGGAGAGGCGTGGCAGGGCGACCCGCGAGCAGTCACGCACGATTGCCCGAATGCTCTCCTCACTCATTATGGCAAGGCTCTCAGCCATGGGGCGGGCGACCTCTTCGCCGAAGAGCCGCGCGAGCTTGCGAACTCCTGCCTCGGGATCGCGCATGGCCTTGCGGTGCTTCGCGACCATGATGCGGCTCAGGATTGCGCCGCCCGTCCTCGAGATCGGCCCTCCCGAGTAGAAGCTCACGCCTTCGATGAAGAGGCGGTCGAACGACAGATCGGGGAAGCGCAGTAGCTCGAAGAACACGACCCCGCCGAGCGACGCCCCGAAACCCAGAGACAGGCAACGCACCTCGTGGGACGTCAGCCACTCGTGGATCGCCGCCGCCTCGGCCGCCGCCGACACGTAGGGGGCCGAGGTCTCGTCCCCGTGGGCGGACAGGTCCGGTATGAGGAAACGCAGCCCCGAGCCCATGTGGTCAGCGACCGCGGCCTTCATACGCGAGGCCGAGGACAGCATCGGGTGAACGAGCAGGACGGTGGGGGAGTCGTCCCCATAGTCCCCGTAGGTGTGCATCTTCATGGCGTCGCTCAAGTATTGAGACCATTGAGTTGGTCGTTGACCTTATAGGTATTCGTGAGGGTCTAGCGAAGCTATGAAGTGCTCGCGCTTCATGGAAGTTGTCCAGATCCGTGCATCTGTTTTGATGTTGCCGAATGTTCTCCTGTCAGAGGGGTCGTACCACTTTGCAGCTTCAATCTTCGCAGCTTGGAGTTTGTGTGCCTCGTCAAGGGCGGGGGCAAGGTCTGTGTCTCGTGATGCGAGGGTAACTACGTCGTAGTTTCCTGATCGTGCGAGTCGAACGAGTGCGAGAGCACACATGACATCAACACCTTTTTCCCTGCGTGTTGAACGGACAGGAATTTTGCGTCCATCAAACCATTCCCAGTTGTATTTGAGAGGTCGTAGGGTTACTGAGACCACGCCGTGATGACCGTACTCCCACTTCGACTTTTGTTCGAGGTTCCGGCGATATCCATCTGGGTCGTCAGCTTGGATTGGAAATCCGCGAAATACTTCGACACGAGAAACTTCGACCTCGTGCAAGCCGTCACTGTTGCGTGCCTTCGCAAGTTGCTTCGCGAACCGAAACGGGTCGATCAGGCTCTCCTCGATACGGCGGCCGGGCAGAAAGAGTTGAGCGGCTGTGAGGTGAACGTTCTGATAGTCGATGACGACGGCCATACGCACGGTCATTGTGACGCCTCCGGATAGAGTAAACCCCGCCAATCCCGGAGGATGGCGGGGAGCTATGACAGGAAGTATAGCAGCTGTGCATGGCGTTATGCAAGACAATGTGCAGTGGATCTGTTGAAGACTAGTGCGTGCTGGAGGTCACGATATCATGTGACCCGAGCGAAGGAGTCGGCGTGGCGTTTGACTACAAGAAGGAATACAAGGAACTGTACGCCCCAAAGAAGGGGCCGAGCGTCGTTGAGGTTCCACCCATGACGTTCGTGGCCGTGCGCGGCAGTGGTGACCCCAATGAGGAGGATGGTGCCTACCAGCGGGCAATCTCGGTTCTCTACGCCATCTCCTACACAATCAAGATGAGTAAGAAGGGCACCCACCAAATCGACGGCTACATCGACTTCGTCGTTCCCCCGCTCGAGGGGTTCTGGTGGCAGGAAGGCGTCGAGGGTGCCGACTACGCCCACAAGGAGGCCTTCCAGTGGGTGGCCGTCATCCGCCTGCCCGACTTCGTCACGCGCGAGGACTTCGACTGGGCGGTCCGCGAGGCGACAAAGAAAAAGAAGATCGACTGCTCGACGGCCGAATACCTCATGATCGACGAAGGCCTGTGTGTCCAGTGCCTGCACGTCGGCAGCTATGACGACGAACCCGCCACGGTCGAGGCCATGGATGCCTACGCGCGCGAGCAAGGCTACGTGCTCGACCTTGCGCACGAGCGCCGCCATCACGAGATCTACCTGTCGGACGCGCGCAAGGTTGCCCCCGAGAAACTCAAGACGGTTATCCGCCACCCCATCAAGCCGCTTGCGGATAGCTGAGGGGCGGGGAACCGACGACGCGGCGCGAGGATCCTGCACGGGTGGACATGGTGGCGCTCGCCCGGCGACGCGGGTAATGTTGGTCCGATCACAACCTAACCAAAGGAGAATATGATGCTTGTTGTGACGACCCCGACCGTTGAAGGTGCGCCGATTAAGCGGTACATCGGCATGGTGTCGGGCGAGACCTTCGCCGGCGTCAACGTGTTCAAGGACTTCGGTGCCAGCCTGTCCAACATGTTCGGCGGCCGCGCTTCTCAGTATGAGGAAGAAATCGGCAACGCGTCGGCGACCGCCGTCAACGAGATGTGTGCACGCGCGCAGTCGATGGGAGCGAACGCGGTTGTCGGCGTGAAGGTCGACTACTTCACCGCCGGGTCTGATAACGGCATGCTTGCTGCGATTGCGACGGGGACGGCCGTTATTCTCTGAGGAGGAGCCGCAGGTGCGGTTCTATCCTGACACGTGAACCCGCCGGGTTGGTCACGGGTGTCGATGCTCGAGGCCTCCCGGCGGGTTGCCGTCTCTGCGTTCTTGCGCTGTGGCTCGTCGGGGAAGAAGAACGAGCGGGTGAGCAGGTGAAAGAGCGCAGAAGCATTGCAACTAAGGCGATGCTAAATTATAATAGTGTACCCTACGGATCTGATGGGGTAAAGCTCTTCACACATGGTGAGAAGAAAGTTGGACAGGTATAGGTCGAAGCTGCTCACGGCCCTACCCTTGATGCTGGGTGTGCTGTCACGATGCGTGCGCCCTATGCCCAGTTGTCAACCAAGTGAGCCACTGATGTCCCATCGATCAATCACGGCACTGGCGCTGGTCGTTACCGGCGCTCTCGTCGCGACCACCGTCAGCATGCCGACGGCCTTTGCGGCCGATGACGAAAACCAAGCGCAATCCACCGTCGCCCCGAATAGTGGTACTCCCACGCCCGAGGACACCCAGGCCTCGTCGAACGGCGCACAATCGGGTGCCCTCGCGCCCTTCGACACCACGGACGAGGCCGGGGATGAGAATGCGAGCGCCACCCCGGAACCCGCGGACGATACTCCGACGACGATCATCGTCCAACTGGAGGATGGCAACGTCGGTATTCCCTGGTATAACCGCATCTTCGGACTGTCGACCTCAACGAAGCATGAGACGGTCAAGGACCGCATCGAGACAGCCGTCGAGTCATCCGTGCCCGGTTCGGACGTCACGGACATGCTCGACTACACGAAGGCTTTCGACGGTTTCGCGATCCAGGCCCCGGCCTCGTCGCTGGAGACCATCAAGGCCACGCAGGGCGTCAAGGCGGCCTTCATCGAGCGCCACCTCAAGCCGCTGGTCGTCGAGGGCGACACGGGAGTGAGCGGGGTCGATGCCGTGAACCCCGACCTGAAGAACGGCTCCTCCCTGGAGATGACCCGTGCGAACCAGACCTCGCAGAAGGGTGACGAGCAGGTTATTGAGGTCATCGACACGGGCATCGAATCCACGCACCCGGCATTCTCCGGCCCCATGGATGACGTGCCCGTGCGCCTGTCGCACAAGGACGTCGAGTCCCTGGTCGGCACGCTCAGCCACGGCAAGCAGGGTGCCTACCTGAACAAGAAGATTCCCTTCGTCTTCGATTACGCCGACAACGACGCGAATGTGCTGCCAACCTCCACCAAGGATCTCTCCCACGGCACGCATGTTGCCGCGATCGCCGCTGCCAATGCGCCCGACCTGCAGGGCACTGCGCCCAACGCCCAGATCATCGTCGCGAAGGTCGCCGCCGACAAGGACGGCTCGATCCCGGACAGCACCGTGCTGGCCGCCCTCGACGACGCGGTCATCATCAAGCCCGACTCGATCAACCTCTCCCTCGGCGACGACGCGGGCTGGGGCAGCGAGGCCGGGACCGTGTACGCGGAGGTCTACAAGAACCTCGCCGAGGCCGGGGTGAGCGTCAACGCGGCCGCCGGTAACTCGTACTCGAGCGCCTACTCCAACTACTCCGGCAAGGGGCTGCCATACGCGACCGACCCCGACGCGGGCACGGTCTCGGAACCCGCATCCTACGGGTCGACCCTATCGATCGCCTCGGTTAATAACCAGGATGCCCTGCCCTACCTGACCTACGGAGACAAGCAGATCGTCTACCGCAAGTCGCGCGGCCTCAAGGACGCCTCCGTGCCCAGCCTGCTCGACATTGAGGAAGGCACCTACACCGTCATCTACGGCGGCATCGGGGACGCGGCAGCCCTGGAGAAGATGGTGGCCGAACACCCCGGCGACCTCTCGACGACCATCGTCCTGGAGGACCGCGGCGGCTCGGACAGCGTGACCGGCGCGGACATGACGCACGAGGCCAAGGTCAGTGGCCTCACGAAGCTGAGTTCGAAGCCGGCCACCCTCATCCTCGGCGACTCCCAGGACGCCGACACGCCCTACGTGGCGACCATCGAGTCCACACACACGATGCCGACCGTGACCATCACGAAGAAGGAGAAGGACGCACTGATCGAGGCCATCAACGCCGCCGATTCCCACTCCATCTCCATCACGAACCCCCACGCGGGCCTCACACTTGCCTCCTCGAACCCCACGATTTCCGACTTCACGTCGTGGGGCGTCACCCCGGACCTGACCCTTAAGCCTGAGCTTGCCGCGCCCGGCGGTAACATCATGTCCGCGGTCCTGGGGGGCGAGTACCGTTCGATGTCCGGCACGTCGATGGCGACCCCGCAGGTGGCGGGCATCACGACGCTCGTGCGCCAGCGCATGAACGAGGACCCGGCCTTCAAGAAGCTCTCTGCCTCCGAGAAGACCTCCCTCGTCTCCAACTTCCTCATGGGAACCGCCCACCCTCTGGTAGACCTTGAGCAGGGAGACGGCACCTACTACTCCCCGCGTCGCGTCGGCGCGGGCCAGGTGGACGCGCTGGCGGCCACGACCTCGTCCGTATACCCGAGCGTGGTGGGAGCGGCAAATCCGTCGCGTCCTAAGGCTGACTTGGGCGACGGGACCGAGGGTTGGACCTTCCAGGTGCAGCTAACCAACGTCTCCGATGACGCTCACACCTACACACTCGGCGGCCAAGCCTGTCCGAGATCGTGGAGGGCGAGCTTTTCACGCAGCATTCGAAGAACTGGGCGGGAGCAGGCATCGACCTGACTTTTTCGGCTGACTCGGTGACCGTCCCGGCTCAGTCCAGCGCGAGCGTAACCGTCACGGTGACCCCTCAGGCGGTCTTCGCCTCGTACGCGAACGCCAACGCCCCCAAGGGCACATTCATCGACGGTGCCGTCACCTTCACGAGCACCGACGGGCAGCCGGGCCTCACGGTGCCCTACATGGGCTTCTACGGCTCCTGGGGAGCCCCGAATATCTTCGACGGCAAGTGGTACGACGGCACGACGAGCACCGCGCACGCCTGCTCCTCGACCCTCATGAACCCGGCGACGGACGTGCCCCTGGGCGCGCTCAACCCGCTGGACGGCCAGGACTCCACCGCCGTGCGCGCCGTCGACCCCGCCTACTTCATCATGTCGCGCTCGACCGCGCAGGAAGCGCCGAACAAGATGCTCCCGCGCACGTGCCTGCTGCGCAACACGCCGAAGCTGACCTACACGTACACGAACGAGGCAGGGGAAACCGTGCGCTCCTACACCTTCGAGCGCGCGAAGAAGTCCTTGTTCAACTACTCCTCGGGCGCGATCCTGCCCGTTGAAAGCCAGGAGGGAAACAACCCGGTTTTCGACGGCTTCGACAAAGACGGCAACGAGCTGCCCGACGGCCGCTACACGCTGACCATCGAAGGATCCTCCGTTGCGCCCTCTTCCACGACGCAGCAGCTGACGTGGGAGTTCACGCTGGACACCCAGGCCCCCACGATCTCGAACGTTGCGGTGACCGGCGAGGGGGACGGTCGCGTCGTGTCCTTCGACGTCTCTGATAACTCGCCGCTGGCTGGTATCGCGTTCTCCGAGTCGCCCACGTCTCGTCACTACTACGACGAGAAGGAAGCCGTGGGCGCGAACCGTCAGCCCGACGGTACATACTCCAAGCACTACGAGATCGCCTGGAAGGATCTGGTCGACCGCGCGGACTCCTCTGATCCGGCGACCTCCTACCTGTACGCGTGGGACTGGGGTAAGAACCAGACCCGCCAGCAGCTGCGCTTCCAGACCATCCCGATGACGTCCCTGACGCTCTCGCCCGCCGAGACCACGGTCGTTGCGGGTGAGAAGGTCACGCTGAGCGCCGCGTACGAGCCGGCGAACGCGAACGTCACCGACCTGGTGTGGTCCTCCTCGGACGAGGCCGTGGCCACCGTCAGCGACACCGGCGAGGTCAGCGCGGTCGGTGCGGGTGACGCGACGATCACCGCGACTGACGCTACTCAGCCGACCCTGTCGGCCTCGGCCACCATCCACGTGCGCACGATCTCCGAGGACACCGGCATTGAGATCGAGCAGACCTCCCTGTCCGTGAAGGCGGGCGAGGAGGCCTCGGTGAAGGCGTACCTGGCTCCCTCCCTGGCGGGTGCCGCGGTGACCTGGAACGTTGAACCCGCCGATCTGGCGACCGCTGTGGCTGGCGCCGATACGACGAACGCGACGCTGACGGGCGGTGACCACGTCGGCACGGGCACGCTGAGCGCATCCGTGACCTCGGGCGGCGCGATCAAGTCCGCGCAGATCCCCGTGACCGTGCGCTCCGCCGACGCCGACGACTTCGAGATCGACGAGAACGGCGTGTTGACCGCCTACAAGGGCAGTGCGACTGACGTTGTCCTTCCCGAGGGCGTCACCGACATCGGGGAGCGAGCCTTCGCGAACTCCTCCGTGGAGAACGTGACGATCCCCGCCGCCGTGCGTACCATCGGCAACGAGGCGTTCATCTACTCCTCGCTGAAGACAATTTCCTTCCAAGACGACATGGCCGCGCACTCGCAGCTGACGTCGATCGGCGAGAGAGCCTTCGCGCACGTGTCGCTGGAAACCTTGGCCCTGCCTCGTTCCGTCACGACGATTGGTGCTGAGTTCATCGACTACAACAAGGCTCTGGCCTCGCTGTCCTTCGGCGCGAAGGTCTCCGCCGAGTCGATCACCTCGGGCTACGCCGAGACGTCCGCCCTGACCTCGGTCGAGGTCGATAGCGCGAACCCCAACTACGAGTCCGTGGACGGCGTCCTGTTCTCCAAGGACCACGCGCGTCTGATCATGTACCCGGCGGCGAAGAACTCCGGCGGCTCCTACACGGTTCCGGAGGGCACCACCGAGATCGCCAACAAGGCCTTCGCCGAGGCGGGTATCGTGACCGCCACTCTGCCGACGTCGTTGCGCACCATCGGCGATGAAGCCTTCCGCCTCTCCGCCCTCACCGTGCTGACCCTGCCGGAGGGCTTCGACACGGTGGGCACGTGTGCCTTCTGCCTCGCGGCCAGCCTCGACAGCATCGACCTGGGCGGCACTGTCACGATTAAGGGAAGCGCCTTCGAGGGAGTGGGAGCCAAGAACGGCGTCAATTTCCGTTCCGACCTGAACAAGCTGACGACTATCGGAGACTTCGGGTTCAGCCGCACGGGCATGAAGGCCGTGACCCTGCCGGATTCGGTGACCACGGTCGGTGAACAGGCATTCTCCGACAGCACGGGTATCACCCAGTTCCACCTGGGCGCGGGCGTGACCTCTTTCGGCGAGACCGCTCTGTACAACGACCGCAACATCGCGACCCTGACCGTCGGCGCTGGCAATCAGGTGTTGTCGGCCGATCAGAATGTCCTCTACCGCAAGGGGGCAGACGGCCTGCACCTGATGCTCTCCCCGGCGGCTAACGCGATCACCGACTACGCGGTGCTCGCGGGCACGGTTGAGATCGGTGCGTCGGCGTTCGCCAACAACAAGACGGTGACGCGCGTCGTCCTGCCCGAGGGAGTGACGACCATCGGCGACGAGGTCTTCGCCGGCTGCACGGCTCTGACCGAGCTGGTCATCCCGAATTCGGTCCAGACCTCGACGGGCGTCGTGGGCAACTCCCTGGAGATGGTTGAGTACGGTACCAAGGTGCGCTCAATCCGCATGGAGGGCAGCTGGGTGCCGATGCCTCGTCGCATCGTCGTGCGCGGTGGTGAGGACGGTTCCTTCGTCTACGATGGCCGCCCGACGAACGGACGTCGCGAAAGCGCGTTCTTCGGCGAGGGCATGACCTCCGTGTCCTTCGGCGTGGACGTGCCGCGAGTCCTCGTCCTGCCGTCCACGCTCACCCGCCTGGATCTCGAGCAGGACCTGAGCGATGAGAAGAAGGCGGACACGCAGGTGTACGTCGCCGGTGCCGAAGGCTCGGCTGCGTGGAACATCGCGAAGGCGGCCATGGAGGCTGCGGGCATCGACGTGTCGCAGCTGCACGCCTACACCGCGCCGTCCGTGACGCTGTCCGGCATGGGCATCGCCGAGGCCGGGGCTGGGTACACGCTCACGGGCGCGGCTGGCTCTACGGTGGACGTCACCGCCTCGGTGACGGGTGGTATCGCGGGTACTCAGCAGGTGCGCGCGCTCCAGGTCGGTGCCGATGGCACTGAGACGCTGGTGCGCGACTGGACTGACATGAGCGCCGGAGTGGACCGCGCTGGGGGTGTGTCCGCGACCTTCCCCTGGACCCCGTCGGCCGATGATGTGGTGCTGCGCGTCGAGGTGCGTGACGCCTCGTACCTGACGTCCGTGGTGCGCCTGGCAATGCCGGGTGCCCCCGCTCCGAATCCGGACCCGGCACCCAACCCGGACCCGGCACCGAATCCGGATCCGGCTCCCAACCCGGACCCGGCACCCAACCCGGGTCCCGCGCCGAATCCGGATCCGGCTCCGAATCCGGATCCGGTTCCCGCGGAGGGTGAGTGGATGAGTGACGCGCGTGGTTGGTGGTATCGCCGGGCCGATGGGTCCTTCCCGAAGGACACCACGCTTGTGATTGGCGGATCCGTCTATCGCTTCGATGAGTTCGGTTACATGCGCACCGGCTGGGTCAAGGATCAGGGATCGTGGTTTTACCACCAGGCATCGGGTGCCCAGGCTGTGGGCTGGGTGAGGCAAGGTATGTCGTGGTTCTACCTCGATGAGACCACCGGAGCAATGGCCACCGGCTGGCTGCACCTTGGCTCATCGTGGTTCTACATGAGCCCCGAAGGTGTTATGACAACCGGTTGGGTCAGGGTTGGCGGATCGTGGTTCTTCCTCAACCCCGACAGTGGCGCGATGGCCACGGGTTGGATGATGGTTCGTGGGTCGTGGTATTACTTTGATCCGGGTAGTGGTGCGATGGTCACTGGTTGGTTGCGGGTTGGTGATTCTTGGTATTTTTTGAAGGATTCGGGTGTGATGGTGACCGGTTGGGTGTGGATTGGGGGGACGTGGTATTTCTTTTCTGATTCGGGCCGGTGGAGTTGACTTGAGTGATTGATGTGGGTGTGAGCGCCCGAGTGTGCGCCCCTGGGACACCACCCAGGGGCGCACACCGCTGAAATTCCAGCGTTTTCACAGGATGCTCTGGCTGTCTCCACAGACTCGGCACCTACAGTAGGTGTCATCACAAGGGAATACGGCACGGGCCACACGGGTCCGGGATATGCCGACGAGCTACGTTTGAGGAGTCATTTGGGAGAACTCGCACTGTGTTGATGGGATACGCCGAGGGGCCGACCGAAAGGTCGGCCCCTCGGCGTATGTGTCGTGCCGTACGGTGAGCTACTCCGTCAGGCGCGGACGGTCAGATGCTAATGAGACCGGTCAGAGTCTGTGCGTTAGCGTGCGTACAGGGGTAGCTGGTGCGGGGTGACAAGCGCGGGACAGGCGGCTTGTCGATGACGGCGCATGGTACTCCGGGTGGCGCGTGTGATTGAGGGATTGACGTATCGTGAGAATGGTTGTTGCAAAAACTGGGTGACATCTCTGTGGGGAGTAGTGTGTGACAAGCGTTCGTGTCACGTGGACCGAACCCTCGTTTTACCGAATTGTCAACACAGGGAGGCGTATACATGTCTCATCGAAAAGTATCAGTGCTCGCGTTAGCGCTGGCTGGGGCGGTTTCTTTTACGACGGTCGGCGTTCCTGCGACCTTCGCTGTCGATGCCGGGACAACAACGAGTGTCAGCGTCGTGTCACCGGCCGCGCAGCCCAATCCATCCGGGGACTTCGAGATCGATAAGAACGGCGTTCTCACCGCCTACACGGGAAGCTCCACGGAGGTCACGATCCCCGATGGGGTCACCGAGATCAGTACTGAGGCGTTCGGGAACGCGCAGTTGACGAAGCTGTGGATCCCGGCGAGCGTGCGCGTCATAGGCGATGATGCGTTCGTGAGTCAGGACTTGAAGGAGATTACCTTCCAGGACGACAAGGCGCATCCGTCCCAGCTCGCCACGATTGGGGATCGCGCGTTCCAGTCAACGAGCCTGGCGACCATAACACTGCCCGGCTCCGTCGTGACGATTGGTGACAATGCCTTCGCAGGGATGAGTAGGCTCACCTCGGTCCGCCTCGGAGCCAAGGTCGCTGCAGGTCAGCTGGTGGCCGCCTTCCCGGGCGCAAAAGCGCTCGCCTCCATTGAGGTCGACGCCAACAACCGCAACTATGCGAGCGTCGACGGCGTCTTGTACACGAAGGATCATTCGCACCTGATCGCCTATCCGCAGGCGAAGAACAAGGGGGGCTCCTACGCGGTCCTTGATGGAACCACCGACATCGATGACTACGCGTTCGCGGATGCCTCGGTCACTTCCGTGACGCTGCCTTCCTCACTGCGCAGAATCGGCGAGTACGCCTTTGAAAGCTCTCGGCTCACCTCGCTGACCCTGCCGGATTCGTTCGAGACAATCGGTTCCTGGGCCTTCTCGTACGCGTCGAATCTTGCTCGCGTGGACCTGGGTGGTACGACCACCGTCTCGGACGACGCGTTCCTGAACGATCTCGCGTTGACCGAGGTGAACCTGCGCCCCGACCTGGGAAGGCTCGAGGAAATCGGCGAGGACACATTCGGCGGCTGCACGAATCTGACCAGCTTGGTCGTTCCTGCGTCCGTCACCTCGGTTGCGGGCGTGTCGAATACCGGCGTGGATACGCTTGAGTTGGGGGATCGGGTCAGGAAGCTGAGCATCGTCACGCGCGGCGTCCGGAATGTCCGTCACATCGTCGTGCGCGGCGGTGTGAACGGAGAGTTTTACTCCGAGGGCCAGGCCTCGAACGGTCGCCCGGAGAGCGCGTTCTTCGGTGAGGGCATGACGACGTTCTCCTTCTGGGGTGAGACGCCGCGCGTCGTTGTCCTGCCTGCGAGCCTGACGTCGCTGGAACTCGACGAAGACGCCGCCTCCGACGTGAAGGCGAACACCGCCATTTACGTTGTCGGGAAGGAGGGATCGCAGGCCTGGAAGACGGTGAAGGCTGCGATGGAGAAGGCCGGATACGCGACGGCGAATCTGAAGGCGTACTCCGCGCCCACGCTCGCTCTGTCGGGCACTGGCATCGCCGAGGCAGGGGCTGGGTATGCGCTGACCGCGAGCCTTGGGACGTCGACGACGGTGACCGCCACCGCTACCGGCGGCACCCAGAATGTGCGCGAGGCGCGCTTCGTTCAGGTTGGACCGGGGAACGCTGAAACCGTCCTGCAGGACTGGAGTGCTGTCACGTCTGGTGTGGCCTCATACGCGTGGACGCCGGCCAGCGCGGATGTGAGCCTGCGCGTCGATGTGCGCGATGCCTCGTACGCGCTCCACTCGACGACGCTGAGTGTCGGATCCTCCCCGGCTCCCCAGCCCCAGACCGGTGAGTGGAAGCAGGACTCTCGCGGCTGGTGGTACCGCAACGCGGACGGCTCTTACCCGAAGGATCAGGCGGTGACGATTGGTGGCACGGTCTACCGATTCGATGCGTCCGGATACATGCGCACGGGCTGGGTGAAGGATGGCGGCTCCTGGTACTACCTGGATCCCTCCAGCGGCGCGATGACGACCGGCTGGCTCAGGGATGGCGGCTCCTGGTACTACCTGGATCCCTCCAGCGGCGCGATGGTGACGGGCTGGACGCAGGTGGGTTCGGCCTGGTACTACCTGAATGCTGCCGGTGATATGGCGACCGGCTGGCTCAAGGATGGCGGCTCCTGGTACTACCTGGATCCCTCCAGCGGCGCGATGGCGACCGGGTGGCTCCAGATCTCGGGTACGTGGTACCACTTCTCGAATGGCGGCCAGTGGATCGGCTGATCGACGAGTCGACGAACTGACCCGGGTCCGCTCCCCGGAAGATTCCGGGGAGCGGACCCGGGTCTTTCATCAGCCCGTGATGCTCAGCATGAGTGTCAACGTCAATGTCAAACGACGGTCGATGTACGCATACAAGTTATTTCATGGTCAGAGTCCTCCTCGTGTGTGACAGAGAAATGATGGTCATGAACGTGCTCTGTCACCAGAACATGCGAATATGGCTTTGACAGATCATGGAAAAAATTCGCAATAAGCATGTCGCGGTAAGCACCTGCATCGTCTACCCTTGATGGTAGGGCGTGCTGTACGTTGCATCCCCTGTCCATTTGTTAACGAAGTGAGCCACAGATGATTCACCGTCGATTGTCGGCACTGGCGCTCGTCGCCTCCGGTGCCCTCGTTGTCACTACAACGACGATGCTGCCCTCGTTCGCGGCCGACGCGGACCGCGCCGATGCCTCGTCACCGACCCTGGCCGATGCCACCTCACCGTTCACGATCATCGTCCACCTTGAGGAGGGGAGCGGCGACCCTGCTGCCAGGCTCGCCGCTGCCAAGAAACGTATTGGTGACGCCGTCGCTCAGTCCTCGCCGGGCGCGACCATGGAGGTCGTGCGGGACTACACGCACGTTTTCGAGGGCCTCGCGATCAAGGCGCCGGACTCCGCGCTCTCGGCCATCAAGGCGACGCAGGGCGTGGCGGGTGCCTTTGTTGAGGGGTACCACGATCCGGTCACTGACCCCGACTTTTGGAGCATCCAGGGCGGGTACGGAAAACCTGCTGATTCGTCAGATCTGGGCGCGGCCTCGCGTATGACCGGTGCTGCGGCAGCCTCCCAGAGAGGCCAGGGGCAAGTCGTCGAGGTCATCGACACGGGGGTTGACACCTCGCACAAGGCCTTCGCGGGCGTGATGGACGCCGCCTCGCTGCGCCTCACGCAGACGGACATGACGGCCCTGATGACAGACCTCGGTGCTGGCAAGAACGGCGCATGGGTCAGTGACAAGATCCCCTTCGCCTACGATTATGGCGACGGTGACGCGAATGTGATACCGGGTAGCGAGGGCGGATGGGCATCCGAACAGGGCACGCACGTCGCGGCTCTCGCGACCGCCAACGACACTGCCTTGACGGGTGCGGCCCCCGGCGCACAGCTCATCGTCGCGAAGGCCACCAGGGGAAACACGTACACCGCGAACGACAGTGCCCTGCTGGCCGCCCTCGACGATGCGGCAGTGCTGAAGCCTGACGCGATTACCGTCTCCTTCGCGACGCTCGAGGGGATGAGCACTGACTCGGTCGCGCTCTACTCGCAGGTGTACCAGACCCTCAGCGATCAGGGCATCGTCGTGAACGCGCCGGCCGGAAATAACGAGAACAACAGCTACGCCAGTGACCCGGATACGGGGCTGCTCGGCTTCCCCGCGTTCTACCCTTCGACCCTGGCGGTGGCCTCGGTCGATGAACAGACCGTGGCGGAGCAGGGGTCGCAGCCGATCAGCGTCTCCGACTTCTCCGGTACGGGCGCGACCTACGACCTGCGCCTCAAGCCCGAGATTGCCGCCCCCGGCGGGGCCGTCATGTCGGCCAGCCCCGGGAACTACTACGGTCGCATGTCCGGCACGGCCGAGGCCTCGGCTCAGGTTGCGGGTATCGCCGCCCTCGTGCGTCAGCGCGTGGCGACCGATCCGGCCTTCGCGGGGATGAGCGCGGCGGAGAAGAACGCGGTGGTCACCAACTTCCTGATGGGCACTGCGCGCCCGATCCCGGACGCGACACAGGCCGACGGGACTTTCTACTCGCCGCGCCGCGTCGGCGCGGGCCTCGTGGACGCGGTGGGGGCCACGACCTCGCCGGTGTACCCGAGCGTGGTCGGAGCTGCGGACTCCTCGCGTCCCAAGGCTGATCTGGGCGACGGAACCGACGGGTGGAGCTTCCAGGTACAGCTGACCAATGTGTCCGACGCTGCCCACACGTACACGCTCGGCGGACAGGCCCTCTCCGAGAGCCTCTCGGGCATACTGTTTAGCCAGCACTCCACCAACTGGGCGGGGAAGGGGATCGACCTGACCTTCTCCTCCGACTCTGTGACCGTGCCCGCGAAGTCGAGCGTCACCGTGACCGTCACGGTGACCCCGAAGGGCGAGTTTGCCTCGTACGCGACGAGCAACACGCCCAACGGAACCTTCATCGACGGTGCCGTGACCTTCGCGAGCACGGACGGACAGCCCAACCTGACGGTTCCCTACCTGGGCTTCTACGGCTCGTGGGGAGCGGCGAGCGTCTTCGATCAGCAGAGCCCGAACAACCACAAGGTCGGCTTCGGCACAACACTCATGAGTAGCACCCTGCCGTTCGGGCAGTTCAACCCCTTCGAGATCGAAGACGAGAGGGCGCTGCACGACTTCAACCCCGAGGGCTTCGTCATCACGCGTTCCACGAAGGCTGGCGCGCGTACTCGTGCTGCTACGGGGACCATCCTCCTGCGCGCCGTCCCGTCCCTGACCTACACTGTCACGAACGAGGCCGGGGCGACCGTGAGCACCTACACGTGTGATCGCGCGGACAAGGCGTTCTACGACGACCACTGGCGCGGCATGCACAATGTTGAGTTCATGTCGCCCGGATGCGCTCCGGGCTTCGATGGCTACGACGCGGACGGTAACGAGCTGCCCGACGGGCGCTACACGGTGACGATTGAGGCCGCCAACTACGGGCCGTCGTCAATGACTCAGCAGACCAGCTACAGCTTCGCGGTGGACACGGCCTCGCCCGTCATCTCGAACGTTGCAATCACGGGCGAGGGGGATGCTGCGACACTGTCCTTTGACGTGACCGACGCCTCGCCGATTGCCGGCTTCGGCTTCAAGGCCACCCCGGACGGCGCGCTCACCCTGTGGAAGGAAGAAGAGTATCTGGGTCAGCGCGCAGATGACGGCCTCTTCCACGAGCACTATCACGTGAAGATTGTCGATGTCCGGAGCCAGCTCGGCGTCGATCCCGCAACCATCTACCTCTACGCGTGGGACTGGGCCAAGAACGAGGGGACGACGACCGCGGCCATCAAGCCTGTCGCGATGACCTCCCTGTCGGTGTCGCCTGCGTTGGTGTCGCTGGTGGTGGGGGAGAGCGTGACGCTGAGTGTTTCGCATGAGCCTGTGGATGCGACGGTGACGTCCGTGGTGTGGTCGTCGTCGGACGAGGCCGTGGCGACGGTGAGTGCGGATGGTGTGGTGAGTGCGGTGGGTGCTGGGGATGCGACTATTACGGTTGCTGATCCGACCCAGCCTTCTGTGATGGCCAGTGCGACCATTCACGTCAATGCGCCTGTTCCCGCGCCGAAGGCTGGCGTGTGGAAGCGCGGGGCGCACGGCTGGTGGTACCGATACGAGGATGGTTCTTACCCGTCTAACGCGGCCCTGGTGATTGATGGTTCCACGTATCGTTTTGATGCGGCCGGGTACATGCGCACCGGGTGGGTGAAGGATCAGGGTGCCTGGTATTACCACGAGGCGTCGGGTGCTCAGGCCAGCGGCTGGGTGTTTTCTGGTGCGCGTTGGTACTACCTGGATCCCGCCAGCGGTGTGATGGCGACGGGGTGGGTGCAGGTGGGGTCCACCTGGTATTACCTGAGTCCTTCTGATGGTGCGATGGCCACTGGGTGGCTGAAGGAGGGGGGTTACTGGTACTACCTGCAGCCTGGCAGTGGCGCGATGGCGACGGGCTGGCTGAAGATTTGGGGTACCTGGTACCACTTCGCCGATAACGGTCAGTTGATCAGCTAGGTGCCTGAGCTGAATCGCTGAACCCCGCGCCCGCGCCTCCCGGTCAGATTATCGGGAGGCGCGGGCTTTTATGGGTAATGATTGGCCCGGGAAGGTCGAAGCTGCGACAAGCTGTCTGTGCGTATGTGACGGTGAGCCTGCATAACGTGTCAGGTTTTCTGTTGAGAATTCGGGCACTGCGTTATTCATGTGATGAGTTTGTCGGACAGATTCAATGAATGGCAGTTTGACAATGATGATAAGAATTCGAGATAACTGTCCCTGCCTGGCCTGCTTTCAGTTACTCTTAAAGGGATGGATCGGCGCGGCAATGTGCGCCCCCATAACGCAGTTGTTAAGAAAGGGAACCACACATGTCCCACTGCAAAATGACGGCACTGGCGCTCGTCGCGACCGGTGCCCTGACCATCACGACCATGAGTATCCCGGCCTCGTACGCGATCGATGTAGATCACGGCGAGGTGTCGCAGGGTGCCGACGCTGCGGACGACGCGCAGCAAACGTTCATCGTTCAGCTCGAAGATGGCGCTGCGGATCTCGAGGGAGTGAGAGAGCGCCTCGGGCAAGCGGTAGCTGCCGCGACGCCTGGGGCAACCATCGAGTACGTGCGGGACTACCACCACGTGTTCGAGGGCTTCGCGCTCAAGGCACCCAGGTCCGCCCTCAAGGCCATCAAGGGCGTGCGCGGTGTTGCGGCCGCGTTCGCGGAGGGCACGCGCGAGCCGATCATGTATCCGGAATTCCTGTGGGGCGGTAGCGCCAAGATCACCAATCCAGCGGGGGTGACGCGCGCTGATCAGGCAGTCCAGCAGGGGCAGGGACTCGTCATCGAGGTGATCGACACGGGCCTGGACACCTCGCACGAGGCCTTCGCGGGTTCTATGGATAGCACGTCACTGCGCCTCACCCAGACGGACATGACATCCCTGACAGCGAGCCTTGGGGCTGGCAAGGGGGGCGCGTGGGTCAGCGACAAGATCCCCTTCGTCTATGACTATGCGGACGGCGACACGGACGTACTGGTCGGTTACGAGCATGACCGTGAAAGCTATACGCGGCACGTGCATGGCACTCGCATGGCTGGCCTCGCCGCCGCCAACGACAAAGCGTATAGGGGCGCTGCGCCGCAGGCTCAGCTCGTTGTCGCGAAGGTTGTCTCTGACTCCTGGAACGTCGCGCGTGACAGCGACCTGCTGGCAGCCCTGGACGATGCGATGGTGATCAGGCCAGACACTGTCGCCGTGTCTTTCATGTCGGACCGCGATATTAGTGGCGATGCGGTAAGACTCTACGAGCGGGCCTATGACAGGCTCTCCAACGCGGGAATGACGGTTGTAGCGCCGGCTGGTGATTACGGACGCGCTGAATGGCGGACTCTCTCCCCCCAGATGAGTTCGGTTGGTGCGCCTGCTGCATATTCGTCCGTCCTGTCGGTGGCAGCCGTTCTCAGATCTAACGATCAGGGGGAGGGGGGCCTGGCCCCGTGGAATTCCTCCTCGTGGGGCGTGAATCCTGATCTCAGGCTGAAGCCTGAAATCGCCGCGCCCGGTGGCAGTGTGACATCGTCTGAGCCGGGCAACGAGTACGACGACGAAACAGGCACGGCCGAGGCCTCGGCACAGGTGGCGGGCGTCGCCGCCCTCGTGCGCCAGCGCATTGCGACCGACCCGGCCTTCGCGGCGATGAGCGCGGCGGACAAGAACGCGGTGGTCACCAACCTCCTCATGGGCACGGCCCACCCGATTGTGGATGCGACGAAGGCGGACGGAGCCTTCTATTCGCCGCGCCGCGTCGGCGCGGGCCTCGTGGACGCGGTGGGGGCCACGACCTCGCCGGTGTATCCGAGCGTCGTGGGAGCTGCGGACTCCTCACGTCCCAAGGCTGAGCTCGGAGACGGAACCGACGGGTGGACCTTCCAGGTACAGCTGACCAACGTGTCCGACGCCGCCCACACGTACACGCTCGGCGGCCAGGCCCTGTCCGAGGACGTGAACTTCCTCCTCTACACAGGGCACGCGACGAACTGGACGGGCAAGGGGATCGACCTGACCTTCTCCTCCGACTCCGTGACCGTTCCCGCGAAGTCGAGCGCCACCGTGACCGTCACGGTGACCCCGACAGCCGAATTTGCCTCGTTCGCGGCGGAACACACTCCTCAGGGCACGTTTATCGACGGTGCCGTAACCTTCACGAGCACAGACGGACAACCCGGCCTGACCGTTCCCTACCTGGGCTTCTACGGTGCCGAGGAAGAGCCGACGATCTTCGATAGCCCCGTGTACGAGAAGGGAAAGATCGGCACGTCCACAATGACCTTCCATAGGCTGACCCTCGGGCAACTGAACCCCTTCGATCCGGAAGAGTCCATGGCGATCAGCACGAATGACCGCGACCTGTACATCATCACGCGCTCGGCGGAAGAAAATGCCAGGACGTACGCAATCCCGGCGACGGTTCTGCTGCGAGACGTCGACAAGTTGACGTACACCTACACCAACGAGACAGGGGAAGTCGTGCGCTCGTACGAGTACGGGAGTGTGCCCAAGAGCCACTCGTACTTTAACGGGCGCTTTACTGAGGTGACCACCGCGGAAGAGCATTTCGACAGCACCCCTATATTTGAAGGATATGATGCGGCGGGTAACGAGCTGCCGGACGGTGCCTACACCCTCACCATCGAAGGCACGTCGACTGATGCGACTCCGACGACACAGCAGCTGACGCACGTGATTCGCCTCGACACGCAGGCACCCGTCGTCTCGAACCTGACGATCACGGGCGAGGGCAACGAGCGTACGCTATCCTTCGACGTCACCGACTCCTCCTATATCGCGGGGTACGGATTCTCGTCGACGGCTGACGGAGCGCCCTTCATGCAGGAGAAGGAGTACCACTGGGGCGAGCACGGGGAGGACGGGCTGATCCACTACCACTACGACGTGCCGATCTCGACGATTGCCCAGCGGTCGGGCGGCGACCCGTCAACCGTCTACCTGCAGGTGTGGGACTGGCCGCTCAACAAGGGAACCGTGAAGGTAGACCTCAAGGCCGCCCCGAAGACCGGGGAGTGGAAGTGGGGTGCTCGTGGGTGGTGGTATCGCTACGAGGATGGTTCTTACCCGTCGAGCGCGGCCCTGGTGATTGATGGTTCCACGTATCGTTTTGATGCGGCCGGGTACATGCGCACCGGGTGGGTGAAGGATCAGGGTGCCTGGTATTACCACGAGGCGTCGGGTGCTCAGGCCAGCGGCTGGGTGTTTTCTGGCGCACGCTGGTACTACCTGAGTCCTGACAGCGGTGTGATGGCGACGGGGTGGGTGCAGGTGGGGTCCACCTGGTACTACCTGAGCCCCGACAGTGGTGCGATGGCCACTGGGTGGCTGAAGGAGGGTGGCTACTGGTACTACCTGCAGCCTGGCAGTGGCGCGATGGCGACGGGCTGGCTGAAGATTTGGGGTACCTGGTACCACTTCGCCGATAACGGTCAGTTGATCAGCTAGGTGCCTGAGCTGAATCACTGAACCCCGCGCCCGCGCCTCCCGGTCAGATCATCGGGAGGCGCGGGCCCGTATCCGCGTGACGTGTGGCGATGACGGTGTGCTGGGTCGGAGGATCAGCGCCCTCCCTCCCTATTGCACGTCATTTCTGAACATATCGACAGGGGAGAACATCCGAGAGAGCGCTTGTAGATGTATCAATTGTTGTGCAGTCGCGGCCCACCAGTGTTTGTCAGTGTGATGACGGACTAGTGTTGGTTGTGAGGCACCTCGCATGAGTGAGGTCTCATCCATGGTCATACTCTCAACGAAGTGAGCCGCACATGTCCCATCGAAAACTCTTGACACTGGCATTGACAACCGCCGGTGTGCTCGCCATGACGGCAATCAACACACCGGCCTCCGTCGCGGAGGACACCGGGGCCACGGAGACCACCCAGGCCTCGTCCGCCGACCAATACGAAAACAGCGTCGTGACGATCGTCGTCCAGCTGACGGACGACGCCCCAGCGCTCGCAGACATGAAGGAACGCGTGAACGCTGCCGTGGCGGCTGCTGTTCCCGGGGCGAGCGCCACGGGCCTGCGCGAGTACACGCACGCCCTGCGCGGTTTCGCCATCACAGCCCCGGCCTCGTCCCTCGCAGCGATTAGGGCGACGCCGGGCGTGAAGGCCGCCTTCGTGGATCGCCACAGCGCCACGATCTATAACGTGTACCAGCCCAACAGTTCCGATGATGAGGATCAGGGTAAGGACAACGATCCCTCGCACTCGACCGCGATGGATATGACGGCGGCCGCCCAGGCCACCCACAGAGGCTCGGGGCAGGTCATCGAGATCATCGACACCGGCTTCGATACGAGCCACAGCGCATTCGCGGGTTCCGTGGAGGGCACGCGCCTGTCTCAAGCGGACGTGACCTCCCTGGCGGCCACGCTCGGTGAGGGGCGGGGCGGCGGCTGGGTGAGTGCGAAGATCCCCTTCGCCTACGACTACGCCGACGGCGACGCGGATGTGACGTACCCCGCCCCCGGCGAATTCCCCGACCAAACCGATGACGCTCGATACACCCACGGCACGCACGTCGCGGCCCTTGCAGCCGCCAACGGCTCGGAGTTCCGGGGTGCCGCGCCCGACGCGCAGCTCATCATGGCGAAGGTTCTTGGCAATGATGATCAGAACATTAACGATAGCGTTTTGTTGGCCGCCCTCGACGACGCGGCCGTCCTGACCCCCGACGTTCTTGTCGTGTCCGTCGGAGATGATTCCGGACAAAATGGCGACGCCTTGGCTGTCTATGCCGACGTCTACGCCGCCCTGGCGGACAAGGGTATCGCTATCAACGCCCCCGCCGGTGACTACACGTCCTCAGCGTGGGGCAACTGGAACAGCGACAATCTGCCTTTTGCCACCGACGCTGACTTTGGCGCGATCATCTGGCCCGCGCTCGACTCGAACGCCCTGGCAACCGCCTCCCTCGATGAGGTGAAGAGGACCGATGGTCAGCCCTGCCTGACGCTTCCCCGTCGTACTTTTCGTCTTGGGGCGTAACCCCGGATCTGCGCCTCAAGCCCGAGATCGCCGCCCCCGGTGGCGACGTTATGTCCGCACTGCCCGCAGGGACCTACGGTCGCAGGGCGGGCACAGCCGAGGCCTCGGCTCAGGTTGCGGGTATTGCTGCCCTCGTGCGTCAGCGTATCGCCGACGATCCGATGTTCGCCGGCATGAGCGCGGCTGACAAGGATGCAGTGGTCGCGAACTTCCTGATGGGCACCGCCCACCCGGTGGTGGACGCGACGCAGGCGGATGGCGCGTTCTACTCTCCGCGTCAGGTCGGCTCCGGCCTGGTGGACGCGGTGGCGGCCACGACCTCGCCGGTGTACCCGAGCGTGGTGGGAGCCGCGAATCCGTCGCGTCCCAAGGCTGACCTGGGCGACGGAACCGACGGATGGAGCTTCCAGGTACAGCTGACCAACGTCTCTGACACCGACCGCACCTACACGCTCGGAGGCCAGGCGCTCTCGCCGACCATTGAAGGAAACTCTTTCACATTCCGCTCCACCAACTGGACGAACACGGGTATCGGTCTGGCCTTCTCGACCGACTCCGTGACCGTCCCAGCGAAGTCTAGCGTCACCGTGACCGTCACGGTGACCCCGACAGCCGAGTTTGCCTCGTACGCGAGCGCGTACGCACCTGTCGGTACCTACATCGACGGTGCCGTCACCTTCACGAGCGTGGACGGGCAGCCGGGCCTCACGGTGCCCTACATGGGCTTCTACGGCTCCTGGGGCGACCCGTCCGTCTTCGACAGCAAGTGGGACGGCAACGAGAACGCCGGCGTGCACCTGTACGGATCCACCCTCAAGAACCTGATGTCAAGCATGCCGCTGGGCGACGTCAACCCGCTCTACAATCACGATGACATTCGCGAAGCGCAACAATCGGACCCGGACCTGTTCTACGTGTCCCGGTCCGAGGAGTACCTCGCCCCATCGCGTATCGGCCCCTCGACGTACACGCTGCGCCCCGCTCGTACCCTGACCTACAGCTATCTCAACGAGGCAGGAACGGTCGTGCGCTCCTACACCCGCTCGCACGTGCGCGCGTCCCTGCATGACCACGAACTCCTCTACGGTTTGCTGGGTGCCAACGTCGAGGACTGGACCCACGAACCCTCCTTCGATGGCTACGACGAGGCGGGTAACGAGCTGCCCGACGGGTCCTACAAGCTGGTCATCGAGGCCGAAACCTACGCCCCCTCCAGCGCGAAGCAGCAGATGACGTGGGATTTCACACTGGACACGAAGGCTCCCGTCGTGAGCAACATGGCGATGGTGTCCACGGGTGAGAACACCTACTCGCTGTCGTTCGACGTCACCGACTCCGCGCCTATCGCCGGATGCGGGATCTCCCTGGACTCGGGTAAGGGCTATGTCCAGCGCGAGTACGAAGAGGAACCCGCCGCGCGGGGTGAGGACGGGCTGTTCCACGCCCACTACGACCTGAAGGACGTGCCGTTCACCGCGATTAAGGACAAGGGCGACGAACCGTCAACGCTGTCCCTGGATGTGTGGGACTGGGCCAAGAACAAGGGGACGACGAAGCTGCCCTCCTCCCTCGTTCCCATGACGAAGCTGTCGGTGTCGCCTGCGTTGGTGTCGCTGGTGGTGGGGGAGAGCGTGACGCTGAGTGTTTCGCATGAGCCTGTGGATGCGACGGTGACGTCCGTGGTGTGGTCGTCGTCGGACGAGGCCGTGGCGACGGTGAGTGCGGATGGTGTGGTGAGTGCGGTGGGTGTGGGGATGCGACTATTACGGTTGCTGATCCGACCCAGCCTTCTGTGATGGCCAGTGCGACCATTCACGTCAATGCGCCTGTTCCCGCGCCGAAGGCTGGCGTGTGGAAGCGCGGGGCGCACGGCTGGTGGTACCGATACGAGGATGGTTCTTACCCGGTTGATGCGGCTGTGGTGATTGATGGTTCCACGTATCGTTTTGATGCGGCCGGGTACATGCGCACCGGGTGGGTGAAGGATCAGGGTGCCTGGTATTACCACTCCTCTTCGGGTGCTCAGGCGACGGGTTGGGTGCGCAGTGGTGTGTACTGGTACTACCTGGATCCCGCCAGCGGTGTGATGGCGACGGGGTGGGTGCAGGTGGGGTCCACCTGGTACTACCTGAGCCCCGACAGTGGTGCGATGGCCACTGGGTGGCTGAAGGAGGGTGGCTACTGGTACTACCTGCAGCCCGGCAGTGGTGCGATGGTCACTGGGTGGCTGAAGATTTGGGGTACCTGGTACCACTTCGCCGATAACGGTCAGTTGATCAGCTAGGTGCCTGAGCTGAATCACTGACGCCCTGCGCCCGCGCCTCCCGGTCAGATTATCGGGAGGCGCGGGCCCATTTTGTCGGCAGGAGACGGGGTAAGTGTGACAGTCAACAGTTCCGCGTTTTTCATTGTTATTGCAGGTAATGGTCGATTAGAAAGGTGGCGTTGAGCAATGTGATGGCAGTGCGGAGATATCTTCCAGCAGGTACACGCTTAGACTTCCTGGGATTATGTGTGACAGACTGCGGTGTCATCATTCGACACGGTAGCCTCACGCATGCTTGTCAATACACGGAGAAATAGTGTCCCATCGAACTCACGTAGCCCTGTCGTTTGCGCTGGTCGGTGCCCTGGCCGCTGGCGCACTAAGCGCCCCCGCCGCACTCGCGGCGGAGACGGCCGTGGCCGCCCATCAGGGCAACGTGCGGGCCTCAGCATTTGTCAGCCCGATCCGGGATGTCCCGACGCAACATCTGCGATTGTGGCCGGGAAGTACCGCGCTCGTTCCCGGACAAGCCGTCATGTTTGAGGCGCTGTCTGACACGTCACCGGTCGATCACTCCGAACTCACATGGACGTCGTCGGATACCTCGATCCTCGCCGTTGACGACAAAGGCTTCGTGACGGCCATCGGTGAGGGTGAGGCCACGATTAGTGTGAAGCGTCGCGCCGAGCCAACTGACGTCGCCTCCGTTCCCGTTCGGGTCCACGCTGTTTCCGAGGAGGCCGGAATTGAGCTGTCTGCCTCGTCGATGGTGTCCACCGTCGGCAGACCCATGTTCCTCAACGCGCTCCTGGCCCCTCTCTGCGGGGCAGCCGCGTCGAGTGGGCGCTTAGCTCCGCATCGCTGGGTTCCATTGCTCCCGACGAGGGGGAGTCCACGGCCATCTTCACTCCTTCCATGCAGGCGGGCGTCGGCACACTGACCGCAACCGTGACGACCCCCGCGGGCGTTGTCAAGACCGTCACCGTGACAGTTGATGTCCTAGCAGACGATACGGGCGACTTCGTCATGGACGACAGTGGCGTCCTCATTGCGTATCGGGGAGCTGACGCCTAGGTAGACATCCCTGCGGGTGTGACCGCAATTGATTCGCGCGCTTTCTCCGACACAACCCTGCGTACGGTCCGTATCCCCGCAAGCGTCCGCCGCATCGACGATGAAGCGTTCTACGGAACCAGCCTGGAGGAGATCACTTTCCAGGATGATGAGGCCGCTCCCTCCGAACTCGCAGAGCTGGGCAGCCGCGTTTTCTCCAACACCAACGTCCAGACGCTCACTCTGCCGCGCTCCCTCGTCACCATCAACCGCGACGCCTTCGCTGACATGAGCAAGCTGACCTCCGTCCACCTGGGGCCGAAGGTCGCCGCGGACCAGCTCGTCGGCTCCTTCGCGAACACCCCCGAACTCACGCGTATCCAGGTCGACGCTGGCAACCCCAACTACGAGAGTCTCGACGGTGTGCTGTATACGCGCGATCACACGCACCTGATCGCCTACCCGGCGGCCAAGAACGCGGGAGTGGCCTACACGGTCGCGAGTGGGACGACGGACATCGACGACCTCGCCTTTCTGGGCGCACAGGTCGAATCTGTGACGTTCCCCGACGCACTGCGTCGCGTCGGTGACCAGTCTTTCGAGGGAGCAGCCCTCACAACCCTCACGCTTCCCGACGGCTTCGAGACCATGGGGGCCTCGGCGTTCTGGCAGATGCCCGCGCTCGTCTCCGTCGACCTGGGTGGGGCCACGGGCGTGTCCACCAATGCTTTCCGCTACGATGCCGCGCTCAGCGAGGTCACCTTCCGGCCCGACCTGGGTCGTCTGACCTCCATCGGTGAGGGCGCATTCGTCGGTATTTCAGCGACGACAATCACTATACCGGACACAGTGTCAACCATCGCCGAGGAAGCCTTCTCGAAGAACCCAGCCCTGACCTCGTTCCATGTCGGTGCATCCCTGAACTCCCTCGGAGACTACGCCTTGGGAGAGAACGATAACCTCGCCACCCTCAGCGTCAGCCCCGCCAACGCCTCGTTCGTTGTCGATGACGGCGCGCTCTACCACAACGACTCGTCCGTGCGGACCCTGGTCCGCTATGCGCCCGCGAGTTCCGCCAGCGAGGCGACCGTGGCCGCGGGGACGACGGCGGTCGGGGCCGGAGCCTTCGAGAATGCCACGTCGCTGCGGCGCGTCATCCTGCCCGAGGGGCTGACCACTATCAGCGACGAGGCCTTCGACGGCTGCGCGAACCTCGTCGACATGGCGATCCCGGCTTCCGTCGAGGTCGCCCGAGGGCTGACAGGCACCGGCCTGGACACCATTGAACTGGGGGCACAGGTGCGCGACCTGTCGCTGACCCCGCGAGGTGCCCGCAGCGTCCGTCACCTCATCGTGCGCGGAGGCGTGGACGGCACCTTCTACAGTGAAGGAACATCGGAGGGCGGACGTCCCGAGAGCGCCTTCTTCGGAGAAGGGATGACCAGCTTCACCTTCTGGGGCGAGATGCCGCGCGTCCTGGTGCTTCCCGCTACCGCCACGAAGGTCGCCCTCGCCGAGGGAATGGCCCCTGAACTCAAAGCGGACACGAGCATCTACGTGGCCTCCGCCGAGGGGACCTCCGCATGGACTATTGCGACGGCCGCGATGGAGAGCGCGGGCTACGACGCCTCGCGCTTGTCGGCGTACGAGGCCCCGACGCTGGGCGTGTCTGGCACCGGCATCGCCGAGGCCGGGGATGGGTACGCGCTCACGGTGTCCCCGGGGGTGCCCGCGACGGTGGAGATCACAGCAGGCGGCGGCGTGGCGACGGGGCGCGAAGCCCGCGTCGTGCGGGTCGGAGCGAACACAACCGAGACGCTCCTGCAGGACTGGACTGCCATGACGGACACGGCGGAAGGGGAAGCGTCGACGCTCACCTACATGTTCACGCCGTCTCTGACTGACAGTGAGCTGCGCGTCGACGTCCGCGACGCATCAGGTATTCAACAGTCGGCCACAGTGAGTGTGACCGTGAACCGTGTCCTGCCCCCGCTGCCCCTGCCCGATCCGAACGACGATCCCACTCCTACGCCGGTGGAGGACCCAGATCATGCCGGGGCCAAGCCCGCTCCCGCGCCGAGCCAGCCGCCCGCTCCCGCGCCGATCCAGTCGCCGGGTCCCGCGCCGATCCAGTCGCCGGGTCCCGCGCCGAGCCAGCCGTCGATACCCCAACAGCAGACGGGGGAGTGGGTCTGGGGTGCTCGTGGCTGGTGGTATCGCTACGCTGACGGCTCCTATCCGGTCGGTACAGCTGTGACTATCGGTGGTCGGGTTTACCGCTTCGATGCGGCCGGCTATATGCGCGTCGGCTGGGTTCGTGACAATGGTGCCTGGTACTACCACCTGCGTTCGGGCGTGCAGGCCAGTGGGTGGGTCGTCGATGGTGGCTCGTGGTACTACTTGACGCCCGGCAGCGGAGCGATGTCCACCGGGTGGGTGAGCGACGGATGGGCCTGGTATCGGTTTGCCGACTCAGGTCAGTGGGTCGAGTAGTCGAGTGACCTAGCGCGAGGGCGTGGTCGACCGAGTGGTTGGCTGCGCCCTCGCGTTACTTTCATCCCATGTTCTTCAGTGTGTCACGTGTATCGAGCGGTGTTTTCTCGTGGGCTTAGTTGTGCGTATGTGCATTCTGAACAGCTGGGTGAAAAAGCCTATAACCTAACATGTCACATGTTTGACATATGCTGAGAAAATATGACAAAAAGAGCGTCTATCAAGGGGGCAACATACTAGGCTTGAGCACGGATTACGCCACATAGCAGTGGGCGTTCCCCTCCACTAGTTCTCAACCAAGCGAGGTGTACATGTCCCATCGAACATTTTCAGCGGTCGCGCTGGCAACGACCGGCGTCCTGGCCCTGACCGCGCTGAGCGTGCCTGCGGCCACCGCCGCGGGCACCGGTGTGACCGGAGCTCTCCAGCCCGCAACAGTTGAAGCACCCAGTATCGGTGTGCCGACGACGAGGCTGGACGTGTGGCCGACTGCTACCGACTGGCACTGGGCCAGAACGTCATCTTCGACGCCTCCTACGATTCAGGAAACTTCGACCCCGGCATCATCGTCTGGAAGTCTTCGGATGAGTCGGTTCTTACCGTCGACCAGGAAGGACACGTCAGCGCGGTCGGTGTCGGTGAGGCGACGATCACCGTGACCGACAAGGATGATTCGAGCCTGACCTCCACGTCCACGGTTCAGGTCCGTGAGATCCCCGAGGACGTGGGCATGGAGCTGTCCGTCCCCGAGGTGTCGGCCATCTTCAACCGGCAGGTCTACCTGCACGCGCTCCTCGCCCCCTCCCTCCAGGGAAGCGCAGTCACCTGGAGCATGGACCCCACCACTCTTGGGGCGTTCTATAGCCGTGACGATGCATCGTCGATCGACTTTCAGGGTGCTGAGCAGGCGGGAACCGGCACGCTAACCGCGACCGTCACGAGCGAGGCGGGGGTGACTAAGACTGTGACTGTGCCCGTGACGGTCCAGCCCGATCCGCGCGGCGACTTCATCACGGACGATGACGGTGTCCTCGTCCAGTACCAGGGAAAGAGTCAGGACGTTGAAATCCCCGAGGGTGTCACGGGCATCTCTTCCGGTGCTTTCCCGTCCCAGCTGACCAAGGTGTGGGTGCCCGCCAGTGTGCGCACCATCGACTATGAAGCCTTCAAAGGCACCAACCTGCAGGAAATTACCTTCCAGGATGACTCGGCTCACCCCTCCCAGCTCACAGCAATCTACGACGAAGCGTTCTCCAACACCCCTATCGAGACGCTGACGTTGCCTCGCTCTGTGCAGACGGTCGTCGGTGCCTTCAAGGGCATGGCGGGCCTGAAGACGCTCCACCTGGGACCCAATATCGGCCCGGGTCTCCTAGTTGGGGACTTCCAGTACACGCCGAGGCTGACGACCATCGACGTGGATCCGGACAACGCGAACTACACCAGTGACGAGGGCGTTTTGTACACGAAGGACCACTCGAGCCTCATCGCGTACCCGACGGCCAAAAACCCTGGAGGGAGCTACGCCGTCCTCGAGGGGACGACCACCATCGAACAGTCCGCTTTCGAGAACGCACAGGTTGCTACCGTGACGATGCCTTCTACGTTGCGGACGATCGGCTCGCAGGCATTTACGCATTCACACCTGACCTCGCTGACATTGCCCGACGGCTTCGAGAGTGCGGGGTATTGGGCATTCGCGTACGCGGAGAAGCTGACGAGCGTCGATATTGGAGGTGCCACGTCTCTGCCCGACGGTGCCTTCATATACGCTCGCAGCCTGGCCAGTGTGAACCTGCGTCCGGACCTCGGCAGGCTCACGATGCTCGACGGGAGTGCCCTGATGGGGACCGCCCTGACCTCTCTGACCCTGCCCGATAGTGTCACGTCCATTGGGCAGTGGTCTCTTGCGAGCAACACTTCCCTCACACAGCTGCACCTGGGAGCGGGCCTGTCATCCATTGGCTCCGGTGCTCTCAGCGGCGACACCGCCTTGGCAACCGTGACCGTGAACCCAGCTAATGCCTCGTTCTCTGAGGTAGACGGCGTCCTCTACACCAAGGACGGGACCAGCCTGATCCTTTACCCGGCGTCCCGAGCTGGCAACGAGTACGAGGTGCCCGCCGGGACCACTGCGATTGGGTACCAAGCGTTCGACAGGGCCAGATCGCTTACCCGGGTCATCCTGCCCGAGGGGCTGACGACCATCGACTACTCGGCCTTCGAGGGGTGCACCAACCTGGTAGACATGACCTTCCCCGAGTCGCTCGAAGTCGTTCGCGGCATCCAGAACACCGGCCTAGACACCGTCATCCTCGGATCGAAGGTGCGTGAACTCTTCATGCCCACGCGCGAGAACCTGGCACCTCGCCACCTCATCGTGCGCGGCGGCGTGAATGGCAAATACTACACCGACGGAGAACCCTCCAACGGCCGTATCGAGAGCGCTTTCTTCGGCGAAGGTATGACGAAGGTGGACGTGCGCAGCAAGGGCCCCAAGGTCATCGTCCTGCCCTCGACCATCACTTCCTTCCAGCTCGACCCCTTCTCCTCGCCTGGCTATAAGACCGACGCGCAGGTCTACGTGGCAGCGGCCGAAGGATCTCCCGCATGGGAGGTCGCCAAGGCCGAACTCGTCAAGGAAGGCATCGACCTGTCCCACCTGCACGTCTACACCCCCGCCCAGCTCACGCTGAAGGGCCTCGACGCTACCAATGACGAGGCCGGGGGCGCGCTCGCATGGAAGGACGCGTCGGTGAGTGTCACCGCCACCGTGAACGGTGGCGTGCCCGAGGGCCGAGAGCTGCGCGTCACCCAGGTCGGCGCGGACGGGACTGAGACCCTCGTCCAGGACTGGACGGCAATGAACGCGGGTGACGGGGACGCCTCGACCCTGGCATTCTCGTGGACGCCCACCGAGGGCGCGCCGTCCTTGCGCGTTCAGACGCGCGACATCACGCACGTGAGCGCCGAGCAGACGACGGAAGCTCAACTCTCGCCCGCGCGCGTGACGGGAGAATGGAGCCGCACGCTCTTCGGCTGGCGCTACGTCTATCCGAACGGCACGTATGTCAAGAGCCAAACCATCATGATCGACGGCAAGATCTACCGATTCGGCTCGGATGGCTTCATGCGCACGGGGTGGATCTACGACGAGGGCGCATGGCGCTACCACGACTCCTCCGGTGCCATGCAGACCGGCTGGGTGAATGTCGAGGGAGGTTGGTACTACCTGACGCCGGGAAGCGGCGCGATGGCCAAGGGCTGGCTGAAGGACGGTGGAACCTGGTACCACCTGAGCGTCAACACCGGACGCATGACCACAGGCTGGCTGCGCGGTGACGACGGGTGGTACTACCTGCGCCCCAGCGGTGCGATGGCCACCGGCTGGATCCAGATCGGGTGGACCTGGTACCAGTTCTCCGACAGTGGCAAGTGGATTCACTAGGATCCGGCGCATAATCCCAGCGTTTTCACAGGATGCTCCGGCTGTCTCCACAGACTCGGCACCTACAGTAGGTGTCATCGCATGGGAATATGGCGCGGGCCACACGGGTCCGGGATATGCCGACGAGCTACGTTTGAGGAGTCATCTGGGAGAACTCGCACTGTGTTGATGGGATGTGCCGAGGGGCTGACCGAAAGGTCGGCCCCTCGGCGTATCTGCGCGCGTTCGTGGGGCGCTTGGTGTGGGAGGATGACAGGAGCGTGACAAGCCGCGTCTCGGTTGCCGACAACGCATACTGCGCACGTGGGAAAAGCTCCCCATAATTGTGGAGGCGCTCTTAGTGCCAAGCTTGTCAAACACAGTCGTTAACGAAGTGAGACTCAGATGACCCACCGCAGAACGTCGGCACTCGCCCTGGTGGTCGCCGGCACCCTTGGCGTGACAACACTCGCCGTTCCGGCTGCGTTCGCAGCTGACGGGGGAGCACATCCCCGCTCCGGCCCCACCCCTCCCAGCTCGGGGCAGCCCGCGAACCCCGTCCCAGCCTCGTCGAGTGACGAGCCAACCACGATCATCATCCAGCTCGAGGCCGGGGCTGAACGCGCGCAGACCCGGGAGCGGATCGCCGCCTCCGTCGCCGAAGCCGTCCCCTCCGCGAGCGTCACGACGCTGCGTGAGTACACCCACGCGCTCCAGGGCTTCGCGATCGAGGCACCCGCGGCCGCGCTCGCCGCTATCCAACGCACGGAGGGCGTCAAGACCGCCGCCGTTGCGCGCAGCGTCACGCCCATGGCCGAGAACGATGCTGCCCCCGCAGGTGCGCCCGTCCTGAAGAACGCGTCCGCGCTCGAAATGACCCGCGCCAACCAGGCCGCCCAAAAAGGCGACCACCAGGTCATCGAAGTCATCGACTCCGGCCTCGACACGAGCCACCCCGCCTTCTCCGGTGCCCTCGATGCCGCCTCCCTGCGCATGACGCAGGCGGACGTCGCCGCACTCGCGCCGAGCCTGCCCCACGCCACAGGGGGCACGTGGGTCAGCGACAAAATCCCCTTCGCCTACGACTACGCCGACAACGATGCCGACGTCGTACCCACTTCCGAAAAAGACCTGAACCACGGCACGCACGTCACCGCCATCGCAGCCGCTAACGGTGGCGAGGTACGCGGCAGCGCCCCGAACGCGCAGATCATCGTCGCCAAGGTCATCCAGGATGCTGACGGCGTCATGTCCGACGCCGCCATGCTCGCCGCCCTCGACGATGCCCTGGTCATCAAGCCCGACGTCATCAACATCTCGCTGGGCGACGACTCCGGCATGAGCAGCGAGGCCGGGACCATCTTCGCCGACGTCTATAAGGCGCTCGTGGACGCGGGCATCACCGTCAACGCCGCGTCCGGCAACGCCTTCTCCACCGCGTACGGCAACAACTCCGGGCAGAACAAGCCCTTTACCTCCGACCCCGACACGGGCACTCTTGGCGAGCCGGCCTCCTATCGATCCACCCTGGCGGTCGCCTCGGTCGACGCGCAGGACACCTCGCCCTACGTCCTGCTCGGCGACCGTAAGATCCCCTACGGGATCGCCATCGACGGCAAGGGCGACCCGGTGCCCAGCCTGCGCGACATCCCCGAAAGACCTACCGGATCGTGTATGAGCACTCCGGAGGCAGTGATGAGGTGCAACGCTACTGGAGCACAAACCGCTACGACCTGTCGGACGCCATCGTCCTCGAGGACAAGGGTGGCATGGATACCCGTCTCGACATCCCGATGACCGACGACCTCAAGGCCAGCTACCTGACGCAGGCCACCCCGCCGCCCGCCGCCCTCATCATCGCCGACACCGATGACGCGGGCGCGCCGTACCAGGCCATTCTGGAGTCCACCCGCGAGATGCCGACGGTGACCATCACGAAGAAGGACAGCGACGCGATCCATGACGCGATACGCGACGCCGAGGGAGAAGACGTCTACCTGACTGTCACCCACTCCGGCATCGTCCTGTCCTCGAGCAACCCGACTGCCTCCGAATTCTCCGCGTGGGGCGTCACCCCCGACCTGCGCCTCAAGCCCGAGGTCGCGGCCCCCGGCGGCAACATCACCTCGGCGATCTTGAACGGCGAGTACGCGAGTTTGTCGGGCACCTCCATGGCCTCCCCGCACGTCGCGGGCATCAGCGCCCTCGTGCGCGAGCGCATCGCCTCCGACCCGCTCTTGAGTGGCATGGACGCTGCGCAGAAGAATGCGGTCGTCACGAACTTCCTCATGGGGACCGCCCACCCGCTCATCGACGTTGAGCTGGGTGACGGCACCTTCTACTCCCCGCGCAAGGTCGGCGCAGGACAGGTTGACGCGGTCGCCGCCACGACCTCGTCCGTGTACCCGACCGTGATCGGGGCCTCCGACCCCTCGCGACCCAAGGCCGACCTGGGCGACGGCACGAAGGGCTGGACCTTCCAGGTGCAGCTGACGAACCTCGCGCCCGAGGCGCGCACATACACGCTCGGCGGACAGGCCCTGTCCGAGGTCGTCGAAGAAGGCGTGTTCCTGGAACACTCGCAGAACTGGGCGGGGCAAGGTATTTCCCTGACCTTCTCCTCCGACTCCGTGACCGTTCCCGCGTCCTCCAGCGCCACCGTCACCGTCACCGTGACCCCCGAAGCCGAGTTCGCCTCGTACGCCGCCGAAAACGCCCCCAAGGGGACGTTCATCGACGGCGCTGTCACCTTCACGAGCACCGACGGGGTACCCGACCTGACCGTTCCCTACGTAGGCTTCTACGGCTCGTGGGGCGCGCCCGCGATCTTTGACGAGAAGTGGTCCGACGAGGAAACACATCCCGCGCACGTCTACCGCTCCGCGCTGATGGACACCGAGACCGAAATCCCGCTGGGTGGCCTGAACCCGCTGGCCGATAAGCAGGACTACAATGCGGTCGTCACGGTCGATCCGACCCGGCTCATCGCCTCGCGGTCGCAGGCCCCCGGAGCCCCCAACACCATCGCCCCACGCACGGGCATGCTGCGCGCCGTCCCACAGATGAGCGCCACCTACACGAACGAGGCCGGGGACACCGTCCGCTCGTACACGCTGAGCCGGGTGCGCAAGTCCCTCTACGACCTGGAAACCGGGTACACGAAGCCGGGCGAGTTCACCGGCAACGATCCCATCTTCGACGGGCTGGACGAGGCCGGGAAAGAACTGCCGGACGGACGCTACAGGCTAACCCTCGAGGCAGCCACGGATGGACCTTCGTCCACCACTCAGCAGATGAGCTACGACTTCACCCTCGACACCCGAGCGCCCAGCATCTCTTCTGCGGCGGTCGCGGGCGAGGGCGAGGCACGCACACTCTCCTTCGACGTTGCCGACTCCTCGCCGCTGGCCGGCGTCGAGCTGCGTGCCGATGCGGAGTGCACCTGGTACTACCGCCAGCTCCTCGAAGGTGACGGTGAGGTTCAGGCCGACGGAACGCACCGCTACCACGTCGAGGTTCCGGTCACGGACCTGAATCGCGCGTGGGCCGAGAAAGGTAACGAAGGCGAGGCCCCCGTGTCCTCATACCTGGTCGCGTGGGACTGGGGACTGAACCCGGCCCAGCAGGCCGTGCACCTGGACGGCTCGGCGGCACCGGATCCGGCACCGAATCCGGATCCAGTACCCAACCCGGATCCGGCTCCGAATCCGGATCCGGCTCCCGCGGAGGGCGAGTGGATGAGTGACGCGCGTGGTTGGTGGTATCGCCAGGCCGATGGGTCTTTCCCGAAGGACACCACGCTTGTGATTGGCGGATCCGTCTATCGCTTCGATGAGTTCGGTTACATGCGCACCGGCTGGGTCAAGGATCAGGGATCGTGGTTTTACCACCAGGCATCGGGTGCCCAGGCTGTGGGCTGGGTGAGGCAAGGTATGTCGTGGTTCTACCTCGATGAGACCACCGGAGCAATGGCCACCGGCTGGCTGCGCCTTGGCTCATCGTGGTTCTACATGGGCCCCGAAGGTGTTATGACAACCGGTTGGGTCAGGGTTGGCGGATCGTGGTTCTTCCTCAACCCCGACAGCGGCGCGATGGCCACGGGGTGGATGATGATCCGCGGCACCTGGTACTACCTGAACCCGGCCGATGGTGCGATGGCCACCGGCTGGCTGCAGATCGGCGACTCCTGGTACTACCTGCAGCCTTCGGGCGCGATGGCTACCGGCTGGGTCTGGATCGGATGGAAGTGGTACTTCTTCTCTGATTCGGGCCAGTGGAGCTGATCTGAGTGATTGATGCGGGCGTGAGCGCCCGAGTGTGCGCCCCTGGGACACCACCCAGGGGCGCACACCTGTCCGCAGCTGCAGTGCTGGTCACCATTATCGGCGTGGATAAAAGTTTGTCAGTCTATTACAGTGCGTCTCCATGTCCCCCATATAGCCTTGTAAAATGCTGGGGTGTCAGGTGCTGTTGAACAATTAAAGGCTGTCGGTATGTGCTGTTATATCAGCTAAAAAAGTGGTGACCTCCTGTTGGAAGAATTGTCTGTCAAACATTATCAATTATCGACTAAGCTCTATCGGTTTATGATTGACAGGTGAGGGAAGCAGTGACGCGACCCTCACCTCCACCCCTTTTGTCGACCAAGTGAGCCACAGATGTCCCGACGAAAAGTCACGGCACTGGCGCTGATAGCGGCAGGTGCCCTCGTTTTTACCCCGGTCACAATCCCATCGACACGCGCGGCTGCCGTCACCGACGATGCCCAGCCGCGCACCCTCGCTGCCCAGCGCGACGACGCGCAGTCCGGCGACGATGCCCAGCCGCGCATCCCGCAGGACCCTGCCACGGCCTCGGACGTTGATGGGTATGCCAGCGACGACACGCCGACCACGATCATCGTCCAACTTGAGGAAGGAGACGTCGGAATCCCCTGGGATAAGCGCGTCTTTGGGCTGAGCACGGATACCAAACACGCAGAGATGAAAGCCCGCATCGAGTCAGAGGTTGATCGGGTCGCGCCCGGCTCAGCCGTCACCGTCCTGCGCGAATACAGCCACGCGCTCGACGGCTTCGCGCTCGAAGCCCCGGCCTCCTCCCTGGAGGCCATTCGTGCCACCGAAGGCGTTAAGGCAGCATTCGTCGAGCAAACCTACGATCCTACGACGATCAGTGAGGAGGCAGACGACGCCGTCCTCACAGCCATTGACCCCAGCGTGCTCAATTCCTCCACGCTCGAGATGATTCGCGCCAACCAGACCAGCCTGAAGGGCGACCGCCAGGTTATCGAAATCATCGACACAGGACTGGTGATAGGGCATGCCGCCTTTGCCGGCTCCATGGACGGCGTTGACGTGCGCATGAGTCAAGCGGACGTCGAGGCCTTGACCAGTAAACTCCCGCACGGGAAAGGGGGACGTTACGTGAGCAAAAAGATCCCCTTTGTCTACGATTACGCCGACGAGGATGACAATCCGAATCCTGGATATATCTTCAACAGCCTGCACGGGACGCACGTCGCCGGTATCGCCGCCGCCAACGCGCCCGAGCTGCGGGGCGTTGCGCCGAACGCTCAGATCATCGCTGCAAAAGTGGCCGGAGATGGGAGCGGTATTCAGGACAGGGCAGTGCTGGATGCGCTCGATGACGCCCTCATCCTCAAACCGGACATCATCAACCTGTCTCTTGTGCGAGGCGGTGGCATGAGCAGCGAGGCCGGCAGCGTCTACGATGGTGTGCTCAAAGCCCTGACAGATGAAGGTATCACCGTCAACGTGTGCGCGGGGAATGAGGGGTCTGCCGCGTACGGGACCCTCAATGGCAGCGCTGCACCCTACGCGACCGAACCGGATACTTCCACGGTGACCGAGCCGGGTTCCTTCAAACCGTCGTTGACCGTCGCGTCGGTCGACAACGTGTTGGCCCTGCCCTATCTGACGTACGAGGGCCAGCGGATCTTCTACCGCGCCGCCGTTGATTGGGATGATCAGGCGAAGGCTGACCTGCGTGCCATCCCAGAGGGAACCTACCGCGTCATTGACGCCGGCGCGGGTGATGCAAGCACGCTCGAGCAACTCGTCGCCGACAACCAGGGCGATCTCTCCGATGTCATTCTCCTGGAAAACGGCGGCGGGAACGGGGAATACAACAACAAGATCAGTGCCTGGCGGCAAGTGAGTGCGGCTGAGTCCCTGTCAGCGCGCCCAGCAGCGCTCATGCTCGGAGACCCCGATCAGGGTGTGGTTCCCTACGCGGCAATAATCGACGAGCACGCAACGTTGCCGACCGTCACCATCACGAACAAAGACCACGACACCCTCGCCGAGACGCTACGATCCTCTGCCTCCGGGAGCGTGACGATCACCCTCACGTATTCCGACCAGGTTCCCGTGACCGATATGCCGATGGTCTATCCCACTTCCTCCTGGGGTGTGTCACCCGACCTCACACTCAAGCCCGAGATCACCGCACCCGGCGGCAATGTCGTCTCCGCTGGATATCTTGACCAGTACGTGCGAATGACCGGCACCTCGCAGGCAAGTCCGCACGTCGCTGGCGTGGCCGCCCTCGTGCGTGAGCGCATCGCAAGCGATCCGTTGTTCGCGCGCATGAGCCACGCAGAGAAGGACGCTGTCGTCGCGAATATCCTGATGGGCACCGCTCATCCGCTCCAAGACGTTGAGCAACGCAACGGAACCTATTACTCGCCGCGCAGAGTCGGTGCCGGCCTCGTCGACGCGGTCGCGGCAACCACCACGGCCGTCTACCCGACCGTGGAAGGAGCGTCCGACCCATCTCGCCCGAAGGCAGACCTCGGAGATGGAACGCAGGGCTGGAGCTTCACGGTGAGGCTGACCAACCTGTCCGGCGACGACCACACCTACACGCTCGGAGGCCAAGCTCTCTCCGAGATCACCGAAAACGGGTACTTCACCCAGCACTCCAAGAACTGGGCGGATCAGGGTATCTCCCTGATCTTCTCGGCGAACGCGTTGCGCGTGCCCGCCAGATCGAGCGCCTCCGTGACCGTCACGGTGACCCCTCAGGCTGAGTTTGCCTCGTACGCCGCCGCGAACGCGCCTAAGGGAACCTTTATTGACGGCGCCGTCACCTTCGCGAGCACCGATGGGGAACCCGACCTGACGGTTCCCTACATGGGGTTCTACGGCTCCTGGGGAGACCCCAGCGTCTTCGACGCGCAGGGAAGCGACTTCCACGCCGACCGGTCTTCCCTGATCAACCTTGCGACGCGCGCTCCGCTCGATGAGCCGCGCGTGGGACTTGATGGTGCCCGCTACGTCGTCTCGCGCTCGCCCCTGCCCGGAGCGCCGACGTCGATTGCACCTCGTACTGTCCTGCTGCGAAACGTGCCGGTGGTGACCTACACCTACAAGAACGAGGCCGGTACAGTTGTGCGCTCGTACACGCGCCACCGCGCACGAAAGTACCCCTTCGACGGGAAGGCGCAAGTTCCTGACACCGTCGACGCCCAGGCTGACACTGCCGAAACCCCTAACACGGACGCGGCCGTCTTTGACGGATTCGACGCGTCGGGTACAGAGCTGCCCGACGGACCTTACACCCTCACGATTGAAGCAGCATCGGACGGCCCGTCTTCGACCACGCACCGGCAGAGCTACGAGCTGATGCTGGACACCCAAGCTCCCGTCGTGACCACGCTCGACGTCAGGGATGACGCAGGGGAGCGCACACTGGTCATCGACATCACTGACTCGTCGCCGCTGGCCGGGTACGGGTTCTCCGCGATAACCGAGAACGAACCCGCCTACTCGGTGACGGAAGGCTTGACGGACGCACATCAGGACGACGGCACATACACGAGCCACTACGAGATCGCGTGGAAGGACCTGCCCGAGTCCCTGACGGCGACCAACCCGGCCGCCCTGACCCTGTACGCCTGGGACGCGGGCAAGAATCGGACGACGGCACACGTGAACCTGGCGGGGATCCCGATGACCGCGCTGTCCCTGACCCCGCAGTCCTCCTCGCTTATCGTCGGGCAGACGACGACCCTGCGCGCAGACTACGAACCCGCCAACGCGACCGTCACCGGCCTCGTGTGGTCCTCCTCGAACGAGGCCGTGGCGACCGTTGACGATCACGGACACGTGCGGGCGGTGGGAACCGGAAGCGCGACGATCACCGCAGCCGACGCGACGCAATCGAGCGTGTCCGCGAGCGCGCAGGTCAGCGTCCGCGCGGTCTCATCATGGACGGGTATCGAGCTGTCGACTTCCTCGCTTACTCTCCAGGCGGGGCAAGCGGCGACAGTTGAGGCGTTCCTTGCGTCAGCCTTCAGGGGGGCGCACGGTGACGTGGAAGCTGGTGCCTGCCTCTCTTGGAACGGTCACGCCCGGCCGTGACACGCTGTCGGCGACGGTGACGGCGTCGAGCACGGAAGGAAGTGGTACGTTGCGTGCGACGGTGAGCAATCGGTATGGGCGAGTGAGAAGCGTGTCCATACCGGTCACGATCGAAGGCGAAGCATCCAGGGACTTCGTGATCGATGCGTCGGGTGTCTTGACCAGCTACGAGGGGTCCTCGCCCGACGTGACGATTCCGGATACGGTCACGGTGATCGCACCCTCCGCTTTTGATAAGGCACGTCGGGTGATTCGCAGCGTTCGTATTCCCGCGAGCGTCCGAGAGATTCAAGCAGACGCGTTTGCGTCGACCGCATTGACCTCGGTGACATTCGACGACACGCGAGACTATCCTTCGCAGCTGACAACGGTGGGGGAGAGGGCATTCGCGTCGACTGCCCTGACGTCGATTGTCCTGCCTGGTGCGGTGACGACCATCGGTGCCCGCGCATTTGACGGTGCCATGTCGTTGACGGAACTGGAGATTCCCGACTCCGTGCAATACTCGGGCGGACTGGCGAATACGGGACTCGAGACGGTCGAGTTTGGAACGCAGATCAGGAAGATCTCGTCGAGGGGCACAAGCCTCACGGCTCCCCAGCACCTCATCGTGCGAGGTGGGGTCCAGGGCGTCGTGGATTACGAAGAGAGCGCCTCGGATACATCTCTGATGAGTGCATTCTTCGGCGAAGGGATAACGGACATCACCCTCTCGGGGAGCTTCCCGAGAGTCGTCGTCCTGCCGTCCACAACCACACAATTCGCCCTGTACTCCTACCTGCTTGGGGGAAGACCCGACGACATCGACGTGTATGTCGCCGACGCGCAGGGATCGCCCGCATGGGCCACGGCTGAGAACACGCTGCGGCAAGCACGCCTCGATACCGCGCGCATCCATCGGTACACCCCCGCAACTGTGACCATGTCCGGCGTGGGAATCACCGAGGCCGATGACGGGTACGAGCTGTCGGCATCCGTCGGTACCCCGACCCAGATCACCGCCTCCGTGACCGGTGGCGTTCCGGGCGGATACCAGATGCGAGCCACGCAGGTCAGCGCGGATGGAACCGAAACACCTGTGCTCGACTGGGCGGACATGACGGCCAACGCTGACTCTGCCTCTGCGCTTCTGTCGTGGAACCCGTCAAGCAGCGATACGACGCTGCGTATCGAGGTGCGCGACGCCACGCATCTGCGTCACCCGGTGACGGTGGCGCTCGCGGGCAGCCCTCAGCCGGATCCGACCCCGCAGGTGGGATCGTGGTCGCACAACGGGAGCTGTTGGAGCTACCGATACGCGGATGGCACTGTTGAACGCAGTTCGACGCTCACCATCGACGCGCAGGTATACCGATTCGACGCGAATGGGTGTGCGAAGACCGGGTGGGTGCTCGACGGGGACTCGTGGTACTACCACTCCTCGACGGGTGCTCAGCAGAGCGGATGGCTGACGCTGGGCACGGATACGTACTATCTAGATCCCACAACCGGTGCGATGGCCACCGGCTGGATCACAGACGGAGGTGCCTGGTACTACCTGCAACCCGGCACCGGAGCTATGGCGACGGGATGGGTACGCATCGGGTGGAAGTGGTACCACTTCTCCGACACGGGCCAGCTCCTGTAGCGTCCCTGCCATGGTGCCAAAGCTCGCGCCTCGCTCGCGCCCCGAACACCGCGTCGGGACGCGAGCGCATAAAGTCCCAGGCTTTTCCCAGGTTGCCTGTGGGGTCCCACAAGGTTGGCTCCATACAGTAGGCGTCATCGCATGGGAATACGGCGCGGGCCACACGGGTCCGAATAATGCCGACGAGCTACGTTTGAGGAGTCATCTGGGAGAACTCGCACTGTGTTGATGGGATACGCCGAGGGGCCGACCGAAAGGTCGGCCCCTCGGCATATCTGCGCGCGCTCGATGAGCGAGTGAACAGGGTGAGGTTTATAGGTCGCTGCGTGCACTAGTCGGAGGCGGGGACGTCTCTTGCGCACGTAAACCGGCTCTTCGCATTTAAGGGTGTAGGAGGTGTTGGAATCCGCCGGAGTGGAGGAGGCAGCGTAGGCGGTAGTTTCGGTGGTTGACGAATCCTTGGGCGATGCCGCGTAGGTGTTCGAGGCGTCCGTTGATGGCTTCGGTGGGGCCGTTGCTGGTGTGGGGGTGGTCGAAGTAGGCCAGGATGTCCCCGGCTCTGCGTGTGAAGGTTCTGCCCATGCGGGCTAGTTCGATGCATGTGTGTGTGGCAAGCCCGGGCGGGTGAGCGTCGTGATGAGCTGGCGGAGGGTGTTTTTGCCGCGCCTGGGGTCACGGTCACGGTAGGCCGCTAAAAGGTCCTGGTAGATCCTCCAGGTGGCGTGCACGTCGGCGTGGTCGGGGCAGGCAAATAAGGCATCTAGGCGCGCCTGGGATGTGTCGGTGAGGATGTCGGTGCCGGTCAGCAGTGTTTTGCGGGCCGCGTACAAGGGGTCGCCCTTGCGGCCGCGATGCCCCAGGGTTTCTTGCTGGACGCGCTGGCGGCACTGCTCTAGGGCGTCGATGGCGATATGAACAACGTGGAAGGGATCCATTACCGTCACCGCCCCTGGTAGCTGGCTGGCTGCTGCGCTCTTATAGCCACTGAACCCATCCATTGCCACGATCTCAATGTTGTCTTTCCATTCTTGGGGGCATGCGGCCAGCCAGGAAGACAAGACATGTTTGGAGCGGCCTTGCACCACGTCTAGGAGGCGGGCCGGGCCAGTATGGTCGCGTACAGGGGTCAAGTCCACGATCACCGTGGCGTACCTGTCCCCACCCCGATGACGCCACACGTGCTCATCGACCCCAATGACACGCACTCCTTCAAAGCGAGTCGAATCCGCCAGCAGGAGTTCTTCCCCATAGGCCAGTATTGCCTCGTTAGCGGTATGCCAGGCCACCGCCAGGTGAGCGGCAATGCGATTGATGGACATATTGTCAGCGATCAAGCACACAAGCCCCCAGCGCAAGGCCCCAAAGGAGAGCTTGGCGCGTGGGGGAGCAGCCTGGCTGATGTCATCACACCAGGAACGAGAACACGCACGACAGCGGTAACGCCCTACATACACCACCAGCATCGTGGGCTGATGCCCCCGCGGTTCGTGCGCTAAACGCCTGGTACGCGACCCCAGCGCATCCCCCGGGCGCCCACACCCTGGACACAACCGAGCCGGATTAACCGCACGGCACTTCAGGACGAACCCGCCCTCCTGACAACGCATCCCCACAGCCACCAAGCCCAGCTCCACCAACCCGCAATAGGTCGTCATATCCAGAGCAGAAAAGGTACCATTACCCATGTCGGGGCCTCCCAGCGTTTGAAGTGTCGCAACCTCAATCATCGGGCAGGCCCCGACCCCATGCCAACACCACCCCCACACCCCAAAATGCGAAGAGCCCGTAAACCCGCTCATCGGAGCCTCGGCGGGGCTGCCCACGTGCGGAGCAGCGGGTTCACGTGTGGGATAGAGGGTTTGCGTGCGTATGCGCCCTGAAGCGTTCCGCGACACGTCGTTTCTCATCACGCTTCGTGCGTGAGCTGAAGGTTAACCGACGTTTCCTAGTGGAGCGTGGGGACGGGGACCACCGGTCCGTGCTTACCAAGTGGAAAAGCGGTAGACTTTCGCGGCATCACGAACTCAATCAAGGAGAAACCTCATGAAGCGCCGTCTCGTCGCCGCCGGCCTCGTCCTTCTGTTCCCGCTCGGCATGGCTGCCTGCGGATCCCAGTCCAAGGCCGATGCCTGCAAAGAAATCAACAACGCCCGCGATAAGGCCCTGGAGCAAGTGGACGCGCTGTCCGCGTTCTCTGGTTCCGAGGACTTCAAGAACAAACTGGATGTGTTCCTCGCCATCCACAAGGAAGCTGCCAAGAAGGTCACCAACGATGACGTGAAGGCTGCGTACGCGGACGTCATCACCGATATGGACAAGCTCGCTGACGCCATGAACAACGGTGCCGACTTCTACGAATCCAACGAGGTCCTGGACCTCACCACAGAACTCTCGGCGCACGGCGAGAAGCTCAACGAGCTGTGCGGCTTCTCGTGGGATCGGTGACGCATCGCTGACAATCCGAGCGCATGCGGGAGGGGCGGCCAACCTGGTCGCCCCTCCCGCATAGTCAGGAGCAACATGCGCCACCCGGGATGTTATGCGTAGTGGCTGTTGGGACACTCGGGCAGCGCAAGGCCGGGGCGCGCCGGGACTCTACGAAAAAGCCCAACGCGCCCCGGCCTCGTCATTGACAGGGCGAACGACTCTAGAGGCGCTCAACCCCCGCGTCCCACGCGGCGCGCATGGGGTTCGCGTCGGCGACCAGCTGATCGAAGCGCAGGTCGGCGATATCGATGACCTCGCCGAGGGCGAAACGAGCCTCGCGGGCCGGGGAATGCTCGACGCGGCGCCAACCGGATTCCAGCAGGTGCTTGCGGTCCACCACGTTATCCACGCAGATCACCAGTGGACGGCCAAACTTCTCGCGGTACGCGCTGGCCAGGGCGCGCAGCTCCTCGGCTTCCTTGTCCGTCAGATCACCGACGGACAGGTTCGCCGTGTCGGCCAGGGACTGCTCGTCGCCCTGGCCATCGAGGACCAGCGACACGATATCCGAGTACGACGCGATGAGTTCTTCGGCCTCCTGCTGCGTTGCCGCCAGCACGGCGTTCTCGAAGGAAGAACGCAGGTCGGACACAGAGGCGAAGGGACGGGACTCCCAGGCGTGCTCCGCCGGCCATGTCTGCGTCGTGAACATCTGGGAGAACGTCGACACGAAGGTCTCGCGATCCATCGCGTTTACGTCGTCCAGGTTGATCTTCTTGCCGTCCACGACGGCCACGTCCGGGGAAGCAGGGCGTCCGATGTGGAAGAACAGGAGGTTCAGGATGATGGCGGTCAGCGAGCCGATCGTCACGCCGGAGCCGAAGATGATCTGCAGCCAGGCGGGCATGACCGTGACGATGCCGGGCTTGAGGGTGACCAGCAGTGCCATGCCGATTGACGTGGAGACGATGACGGCGTTGCGGTTGTCGCGAAGGTCGACCTTGGCCAGGGTCTGGATACCGACGACGGCGACGTTGGCGAACATCGCGAGGGACGCGCCGCCGATGACGGGCTGCGGTATTGCCGCGACGATGGCCGCTGCCTTGGGCAGCAGCCCGAGGATGATCATGAAGACGCCGGCGGCCGTGACGACCCAGCGGGACTTCACACGGGTCAGGCGCACCAGGCCGACGTTTTGCGCAAAGCAGGTGTAGGGGAAGGAGTTGAGGACGCCACCCAGCAGGGTGGACAGGCCGTCGGCGCGCAGGGCGTTGGCGATGTCGCGCGGGGCGATGCGCTTGCCCACGACCTCGCCGGTCGCGAAGACGTCACCCGTGGTCTCCACGGCGGTCACCGCCATAACGATGATCATGGCGAGAATGGCGGTCGCGGAAAACTTCGGGATGCCGAAGTAGAAGGGCGTGGTGATTCCAAGCCAGGTGGCCTCACCCACGCCCGAGAAGTCGGTCTTGCCCAATGCGAAGGCGACGGCGGTCATAATCAGCAGGGCGAGGAGAACGGACAGGGTCCCCATGAAGCCCTTGAAGAGCCGCTGGATGATGACGATGATCGCGATTGTTCCGAAGGCGAAGCCGAGGGCCTCGTAGGTCGCCGCGGCCTTCGCTGCGTCGTCGGTGGCCTTATCGGCCCACGCGACGATGTCGCCAGCGGAGACTGATAGCAGGGTCGTGCCCATGACGGTCAGCAGCGTGCCCGTGACGATGGGCGGGAAGAAGCGCAGGAGCTTGGCGAAGAAGGGGGCGACCAGGAAGACGATGAGGCCGACGGCGATGATGGAGCCGTACATGGTGGCCAAGCCGGTCGTTGGGTCGGCGCCGGGTGGCGTGGCTGCCGCGCCGATCGCGATGAGGGGGGAGACGGCGGTGAAGGTAACGCCCTGGATGAGGGGGAGCTTCACGCCGATGAAACGACCGATGCCTGCGGACTGGATGATCGTGGCGATGCCACAGGTGAGCAGGTCAGCGTTGATGAGGTGGACAAGCGTGTGGTTGTCGAGCCCGAGTCCGGAGGCGATAACGAGCGGGACGACCACGGCACCCGCGTAGAACGCGAGGACGTGCTGAATACCCAGAATGGTGAGTTTCCCAAAGGGAGGAACTTGATCGACGGGGTGGGGAGCGGACGAGGGGCGTGATGCCATCTGTGTCTCCTGGACCTTTATCCAAGTGGTGTTAGGGACGCCTCTATTCTCTGTGATCAGGATGAACGTTTGACGGTTTATTTAAAAAGTGTGGCGTGTAATATGCCGTTTGTGCGTTTCGTTGAGGATGTGAACAAAGCGGGACGCATACGGGAGGGGGCCGGTATGTCGCGCAACGGTCGTCCTCCGTCGATGGCGGAGGCGGCTCAATTGGTCGGTGTCTCGCATCAGACGGTGTCTCGCGTTGTGAACGGTAAAGGGCGCGTGTCGCCGCGAACGCGTGCAGGCCGCGATTGCGCAGCTGGGATACCGTCCGAACTCCGTGGCCCGAGCCCTGGTGACCGCCCGCTCAGGCATTATCGGTGTCGTGACCACGACCTCGGCTCATGTTGGCCCCTCCTCGATGCTGATTGCCCTGGAGATTACCGCACGCGAGGCCGGGTTCTTCACGTCAGTCGTGGCCCTTGACCGTTTCAACGTCGAGGACGTGGCCAGCGCCTTCGATCATTTCTCGTCCCTGGCTGCCGAGGCGATCATCGTCATCACACCGATGGATTCCCTCGCCGAGGCCGGGGTGAGTGTCCCGGGGGACGTGTCGGTCGCGGGTTTTGATGACGTGCCCTTGGCCGCCTATGCGGGGCCGGGACTGACGACGGTGCACCAGGATTTCGCTGATTGTGGGCGCTGCGCGATGGAGGCTGTTAGCCAGGCGCTAGAGGGAGGCTCGGTCGATACCTACGTGCGTCCCACCCGCCTCGTTGTGTGTGGTTCGACGGGGGCATACGCCCGTTAATGAGCCTTTTCTTCTGCGTGCGTGCCTTGTGTGCGTGGAGATATGAACGCTCACTCAACGGATGTTTGTCGGCGCTCAAGCAGGAGTATGAATGGCCGCAGCCCCGAGATACGGGGGTGCAGATGATGGCTGTGTGGTCGTCAACGAGGCGCGTGTGGTTCGCTTTGACGACAACGTGCGTCATGTTGCCGTCGCGGAGGGAGACAAGATTGAATCGGAGTGTCTCTTCGGTGTTTTAGTCAACACGTGGCTAGCTCGGACCTCGGTATCGCGGATGACTGGAAGACTGAGGTCCTGATGAGCTCTGCATCGTCGCCACGTCTGACATGACGGCTTCCGCTTTGTCGAAGGATTGTCACATTTTGTCACGGCAGGAATGTACGGCGATAAATTCATGCGTTTCCCAGCGTTTCTTTTATGTATATGGCAGTTCTTGAGAATGTGAACGTTAACAATTGTTATTGGACTGTTATCGATTGGGCATGGTGTAGGTGACATTCCTCTCATATCGTAAAGCCGTCAGGCCGCACGACGGATGTGTGGAGACGTGATGCCCATCGACAGCGATGTCGAGGCAATAAACAGGAGATATTCCATGAAGACACGTAGTTTCTTTGGAAAGATAGCAACGGTCGCAGCCACTTGTGCGGCCGGTGCCCTTGCACTGAGCGGATGCGCGGGAGGCGGTGCCGGTGGTGCCTCCGGTTCCGATAGTGGTGCGGCCTCGAACGGCGGCACAGTCAAGGTTGGTGTCGCTATGCCGACCCAGACCTCCGAGCGCTGGATCGCCGATGGCAACGCCGTGAAGTCGGGCCTCGAGGCGGCCGGATACGAGGTCGACCTCCAGTTCGCAAACGATGACATCCCCACCCAGACCCAGCAGATCGACCAGATGATCACCAATGGGGCCACCATGCTGGTCATCGCCGCCATCGACGGCACGGCCCTCTCGAGCCAGCTCGACACCGCCGGGGCAAAGAACATCCCGGTCATCGCTTACGACCGCCTCATTCGTGATAATGAAAACGTTGACTTCTACGTCTCCTTCGACAACTTCAAGGTCGGTGTCGCTCAGGGCAACGCGCTGCTGTACGGCCTGGGGCTGACCGACAAGGACGGCAAAAAGCTCGATAGCGCCCCCAAGGGTCCGCTCAACATTGAACTCTTCGCCGGTTCGCCCGACGACAACAACGCCAAGTTCTTCTTCGATGGTGCGATGAGCGTTCTCAGGCCCTTCCTTGACGACGGCACTCTCGTCGTGAAGTCCGGACAGACCAGCTTCGACCAGGTCGCCATCCTGCGCTGGCAGCAGGAAGTCGCCCAGAAGCGCATGGAGGACCTGCTGACCTCGACCTACGGTGGCGGTTCTGAACCCCTCGCCGGCGTCCTCTCGCCTTTCGATGGCATCTCCCGGGGCATCATCACAGCCCTCCAGGGTGCTGGCTACGGCCCTACCATCAAGGACGGCCTGCCCGCTGTGACCGGCCAGGACGCCGAAATCGCCTCCGCCAAGATGATCAACGACGGCATCCAGCAGTCCACCATCTTCAAGGACACCCGCACCCTGGCCGCCCAGTCCGTGACGGTCATCAAGGCGATGGCTGAGGGTAGCGAACCCGAGGCTAATGACACGACCACCTATAACAACGGCGTGAAGGTCGTACCCTCCTACCTGCTCGAGGTCGAAACCATCTACACCGACAACCTCAAGGAAAAGCTCATCGACTCCGGTTACTACACCCAAGCCGACGTTGATGCGGGCGTCGTGAAGAAGTAAACGACGACGGGGTGCGGGGCATCGGCTCCGCACCCCACCCCTTCCGATTCGAGGAATGCAAACATGACGCAGAACATTTTGGAAATGCGCGACATCGACAAGGGCTTCAATGGTGTGCCCGTCCTCAAGCATGTCAACCTTGATGTCCGCTCCGGCGAAGTCCACGCCCTGTGCGGTGAAAACGGTGCCGGCAAGTCCACCCTCATGAAGGTTCTCTCCGGCGTCTACCCACATGGGCAGTACGACGGTGCCATCATCTTCGATGGCAAGGAAGTCCAATTCCGTTCCATCAAGGACTCCGAGGCCCTCGGCATTGGCATCATCCACCAGGAGCTGGCCCTCGTTCCCTACCTGTCGATCGCAGAAAACATCTTCCTGGGCGCAGATAAGCCCCGCAAGCTCGGCTTGATCGACTGGCACGAGGTCAATCACCGCGCCGAAAAGATCCTGGAAAAGGTCGGCCTGAAGGAAAACGTAACAACCCAGGTCGGCACGCTCGGCGTGGGCAAACAGCAGCTCATCGAGATCGGTAAGGCGCTGTCCAAGGACGTGCGTCTGCTCATCCTCGACGAGCCTACCGCCGCCCTCAACGACAATGACTCGGCCCAGCTCCTCGACCTCGTGCGCAGCCTGCGTGATCAGGGCGTCTCCATCGTCATCATCTCCCACAAGCTTGGAGAGATCGCCGAGATCGCCGACCGCACGACGATCCTGCGCGACGGCCAGTCGATCGAGACGATCGACATGAAGGACCCCGCCTCCACGCAGGGCAAGATCATTTCGCTCATGGTGGGCCGTGACCTCACTCAGCGCTACCCCGAGCGCAACGTGGAGATCGGCGAGGAGGTTTTCCGTGTGGAAGACTGGACCGTTTACCACCCGACTCAGGCGGGGCGTGTCGTGATCTCAGGGGCCTCCTTCAACGTGCGTCATGGCGAGGTCGTCGGTATCGCTGGTCTCATGGGTGCCGGACGCACCGAACTGGCGATGAGCATTTTTGGTCGCTCTTTCGGCACGTGCATCTCGGGCAAGCTCTTCAAAGATGGCAAAGAAATCACGATCAAGAACGTCTCGGACGCAATCAAGAACGGCATCGCCTACGCGACCGAGGATCGCAAGCAGTACGGTCTCAACCTCATCGACGACATTCGACACAACGTGGCCACCGCTGGCCTGTTCAAGCTCTCGCGCCGAGGCCTCGTCGATGGACACAAGGAGCTGGCGGTCGCCGCCGAATACAAGGAGCGAATGAATATCCGCTCTCACTCCGTCCTCCAAAAGGCCGGATCCCTCTCGGGCGGCAACCAGCAAAAGGTTGTTTTGTCGAAGTGGCTCTACACGGACGCGGACGTTCTCATCCTCGACGAACCCACGCGCGGTATCGATGTCGGCGCGAAGTTCGAGATCTACACCCTCATCAACAAGATGGTCGAAGAAGGCAAAGCCGTCATCGTCATCTCCTCCGAGCTCGAGGAAATCCTCGGCGTCTCGGACCGCATCTACACCCTGGCGTACGGTCACATCACCGGCGAGGTCAAGGCCGACGACGCCACACAGGAAAACCTCATGGAACTCATGACTATCGAACCCGCAAGGGAGGAGCAGAAATGACCGCCGAAATCAGCCTGGTTGACACGCTGAAGGCCAACCTGCGTCAGGGCGGCATCTTCATTGCGTTCGTCGCCATTGTCGCCCTGTTCTGGGCGTTCAACCCCGACACCTTCCTCTCGTCGGGCAACCTGACGAACATCGTCTTACAGTACTCCTACATCCTGATCCTCGCGATCGGCATGCTCTTCGTCATCGTCCTGGCTCAGATCGACCTCTCCGTCGGCTCGGTCGTGGCCGTGACGGGTGCACTCAGCGGTGCTCTCGTCATCAGGCACGGCTACCCCTGGTGGGTTGGCGTCATCGCCGCCCTCGTCATGGGCATCTTGATCGGAGCTTTCCAGGGCTTCTGGGTCGCCTACGTGGGTATCCCTGGCTTCATCGTCACGCTGGCCGGCATGCTCCTCTTTCGCGGCCTGACCTACCAGATTCTCGACAATGTCTCGCTCTCTCCCTTCCCCAAGGGCTACTACAACATCGCCAATGGCTTCCTGAATGGCCTTCTGGGCGGTAACGGCTTCGACGTCTTCACCCTGGTGATCTTCGGCATCGGCGTGGCTGGCTTCGCCTACCAGCAGCTGCGCACCCGCCGCGCCCGTATCTCCTACAATCAGGCCGTCGAAGCCATGTGGCTCTTCATCGCGAAGATCGTTGTCATCGGCATCGTCGTCATGTGGTTCGCCTACAAGCTCTCCATCGAGCGCGGCCTGCCCATCGTTCTGATTCTCCTGGCAATCCTCGTGCTCGTCTTCGGGACCATCGCCTCCTCGACGATGTTCGGCCGCGATGTGTACGCGATCGGCGGCAATAAGTCCGCGGCGGCTCTGTCGGGCATCAATGTCAAGAAGGTCACCTTCTGGTGCTACGTCAACATGGGCTTCCTCGCGGGCGTTGCTGGCGTCGTCTACTCGGCCCGTATGAACGGCGCGCAGCCCTCGGCCGGCAACATGTTCGAGCTCGACGCGATTGCCGCGTGCTTCATTGGCGGGGCGTCGACGACCGGTGGTATTGGACGTCTCTCGGGTGCCCTCATCGGCGGCCTCATCATGGCCGTCATGTCCAATGGCATGCAGCTCATGGGTGCCTCTACCTCCACCCAACAGATCGTCAAGGGAGCAGTCCTGCTCCTGGCGGTTGCGTTCGATGTGTGGAACAAGCAGCGCGCCTCCGCGTGAGGTTGCGGACGCGAGTCATCAGGGTGGGGAGTGGCCGACAGGCTGCTCCCCACCCTTGCTGATTGAGGTGCTCCTGCGCGCGTGCCGTTGCACGGGGCCATCTGGGTGCGTGTGCCGTGCGTGTTTGTCACGTGCACCGTCTAGATTGTTTCGTCATTCAATAGGACTCCTGTCCTTACCGAAAAATGCGCCGGTGATAGCGCGTTTGGAGGCGGGTGAGCGCTGAACGGCCGAGAAGTTTGTGTGATGTGTAATACAGAAATGTACATTTCTGGGCTGAAATGCGGGCAATTTTCGTGAAATCCGCGAAATATGGCCCTAAACTCGGCGAAATCGTCGGAGATTTCGTACTGTGTCATTCGTGGCCACGACAGTGGTAACCAAAGAACGAACAGGAATGAGGTTTCTCAATGTCCGTGAACCGTACCGAGCTTGTCGCTCAGATTGCCGAACGCGCCGACCTGACCAAGGCGAAGGCCGACGAGGCCCTGGCCGCGTTCCAGGCTGTCCTCGTTGAGTCCCTGGCTAAGGGCGAGGCCGTCAAGGTCACCGGCCTCCTCTCCGTCGAGCGCGTCGAGCGCGCCGCTCGCACGGGCCGTAACCCCCGCACCGGTGAAGAGATCAAGATCCCCGCTGGCTACGGCGTCAAGCTCTCCGCTGGCTCCACGCTGAAGAAGGCCGTCTCCAAGTGACGTGCTAACCCAACGCATTACCTGTGGGGCACGACCACTCGGTCGTGCCCCACAGGTATACGCGCCCGCCTTGCAGCAGGGGAGGCATACGATTGCCCCCGGCCCGAGCGAATCGGGCCGGGGGCGTCCCCTGGAGTAGATCAGACGACTATGTGCTTACGCGCCCACCTCTTCCCTCTTGCGAATCTGAAGGAGCGGATGGTGGCACGCCACGCGGTGACGCTCATCCGTGAGAGCGGGCTGGATCTTGCACTCCTCGCCAGCGAAGGGGCAGCGCGGGCGGAAACGGCAACCCTCGGGCGGGTTGACGGCGCTCGGAGGCTCGCCGGTCAGCTTGATGGCCCGGTCGTCGTGGGAGAATTCGGGGTCGGGGACGGGGATCGAGTCGATCAGCGCCTTCGTGTAGGGATGCTTCGGATTCTCGACCACCTCCTTCGCCGGTCCCTCCTCGACGATGCGGCCCAGATACATGACGCCGATGCGGTCCGCCATGTACTGCACGACCGCTAGGTCGTGGCTGATGAACAGGTAGGACAGGCCCAGCTCAGCCTGCAGATCCTTCATGAGGTTAAGGACCTGCGCCTGGACAGACACGTCCAAAGCGGAGACCGGCTCGTCGGCGACGATCAAGTCGGGTGCCAGGGTCAGCGAGCGAGCAAAACCGATGCGCTGGAGCTGTCCGCCCGAGAACTCGTGGGGGTAGCGGTCCAGGATTTCTTCGGTCAGGCCGACCTGCTCGATGATCTCCATGATGCGCTCGGCGATCTGGCGAGCGTTCCCAGTCTTCTGGATGCTCATCGGCTCGGCCAGAATCTGGTCGATGCGCATGCGCGGATCCATGGCCGCATAGGAGTCCTGGAACATCATCTGCACGTCGCGGTGGATCGTCACCGCGTCGCGGCCCTTGAGCGTAGCCAGGTCGCGTCCATCCAGCTCGATGGCACCACCCGAGGGCCGCTCAAGACCCGCGATGAGTCGGCCCATCGTCGACTTACCGCAACCCGATTCGCCCACGAGGCCGTAGGTCTCGCCCTTCTTGACGGTAATCGACACGCGGTCCACGGCGGAAACAACGCCCTTGTCGCGCTTGAAGAAGCCGGAACCGGCCGACTCGTACTCGCGCGAGGCCTCCTTGACGTCGAGCAGGACCTCCGAGGACACCAGCGGGGCCTGCTGTGCCCCGGCCTCGTCCCCGTTCTTCTGCGTGTCGAGCTTTGCCTGCAGAGCCGCGGGAGACTCGTCACCCTCCTGTACCGGGTGGAAGCACGAGAAGGTGTGGGCGTCGTCCCCACTCAGGTCCGGGTAGCCCGCGCGGCACTCGTCGGTTGCCCACAGGCAGCGGGCCGCAAACCGGCAGCCCACCGGCAAGTTAGTTAGCGACGGGGGAGCACCCGGGATCGAGAAGAGCTTCGTGCCGGCGGCCAGAGCGCGCTCGGGCAGAGCAGCCATGAGCGAACTCGTGTAGCGGTGCTTCGGCTCGGTAAACAGCGTCTTCGTCGGAGCCGTCTCCACGATGCGACCGGCGTACATGACGGCCACACGATCCGTGTGCCCGGCGACGACGCCCAGGTCGTGGGTGATGAGGATGACGCCCATCTGGTACTCGTCGCGCAGCTCGTCGATGAGGTCGAGGATCTGCATCTGCGTCGTCACGTCGAGAGCCGTCGTCGGTTCGTCGGCGATCAGGATGCGCGGCTTGCAGACGAGGGCCATGGCGATCATGACGCGCTGACGCATACCGCCCGAGAGCTGGTGCGGGTAGTTGTTGATGACCACCTCGGGGCGAGGCATACCCACACGTTTCAGGATCTCGACGGCCCGTTCGAGAGCTTCCTTCTTGGAGAGCTTCTCGTGAACGCGCAGCGGCTCGCACACCTGAAGGCCGATCTTCATGGTCGGGTTCAGGGACGTGAGCGGATCCTGGAAGATCATGCCGACCTTCGTGCCGCGCAGCTTGCGCTTCTCCTTCAGCGCAAGCTTCGTCAGGTCCTGTCCGTCCAGAATGATCTGGCCGGAGGAGACTGAGCCTCCCTGGGGGAGCAGACCCATGAGGGACAGGGCGGTCATCGTCTTACCGGAGCCGGATTCACCCACGATGCCCAGGGTTTCGCCCGCGTTAACGTGCAGGTCGACACCGGAGAGGGCGTGGACCACGCCGGAGCGGATCTCAATGTCAGTGTGGAGGTCCCGGATGTCCAGGAGCGGAGAGTTAGACATAGTTCTTCTCACCTCTTGCGCAGTCGAACTTCGAAGGCGTCACGCAGGCCGTCGCCAATGAAGTTGAACGACAGAAACCAGCAGAATAATGAGGACGCCCGGCGGGTAGAGCAGCCACCAGTTGCCCGAGTAGACGTGCGACTGGCTGTTGGAGAGCATGGCTCCCCAGTCGGTGGCGGGAGGCTGCGCGCCCAGACCAAGGAACGACAGGTAGGCGACGTAGAGGACTGCGTCGGCGACCTGGAAGGTCGCGTTGACGATGACGGTACCGATCGTGTTACGCACGATGTGTGTGCGGATTGCTCGGGGCATCGACCCGCCCATGCCGCGCATCGCGACGACGTACTCGCGCGTGCGCAGGGACAGGGCCTCGCCTCGGATGAGTCGGGATGTTCCCAGCCAGGACAGGGCCGACATGATGATGATCAGGACGGGGACCGTCGGAGGGATCATCGTGGCGATGAGCATGAAGAGGAACAGGACGGGCACGGACATGAGCGCGTCAACGATGCGCATCATGATCGCGTCGATCCAACCACCGACGAAGCCGGCGATCGCGCCGTACAGGGTGCCGATCGTGGTCGCGATGATGCCGGCGAACAAGCCGACGATGATCGAGGTCTGGCCGCCCTTCATGAGGCGTCCGAGCTGGTCGTAGCCGACCATATCCGTGCCGAGCGGATGCTCGGCCGATGGTTCCATCTGAGAGATGGACAGGTCGGTGTGAATCTGGTCGGTCACATAGAACATGGGGCCGATGAAGGAGAACGCCAGCAGAATCAGCAGCAGGCAGACGCCGAAGACGGCGAGCCTGTTCTCCATGAAAACCTGTAGACCCTGGAGTTTGGTCGACTTGCGGGCGGCGGGCGCCTTCGCGGGCGCATCGGGGGTTGCGGTAGCGGTGGTCATTTCGATCGTCCTGCCAGTCGAATGCGGGGATCGGCCAGGGCGTACAGGAAGTCCGCGAGGAGAGCACCGATGACCGTCGCGAAGGAGACGATCAGGGCCACGCCCAGGAGGATCGGGTAGTCACGTCGGCCGGTCGCCTGGTAGTACAGGTAGCCCATGCCGTTGAAGTTAAAGAGCGTCTCGATAACGAGGGCGCCACAGAACATCGCGGGAATGTAGAGGCCGATCATGGTGATGACGGGGAACATGGCGTTGCGCAGCGTGTGGACGAAGACGACGCGGAACTCCGACAGGCCCTTGGCGCGGGCGGTACGCACGTACTGCTCGTTGAGGTTGTCCACCATCGAGGAACGCACGTAGCGCGCGTAGGCGGCGATTGTGCCAACTGAGAGCGCGCAGACGGGCAGAATCAGGTGGTCCCACTGCTCCCACATGACGGCCAGGTCTTGGCCCTGCGGGGCGTCGTTGGGCAGGATCGGCCATACCTGCGAGAAGAGGACGATGAGGAGCAGGCCCGCGAAGAAGATCGGCGTCGAGTAGGCCAGCAGACAGGCGATCGTCACGATGTAGTCGGGTGCTTTGTTTCTCTTCACCGCCTGCCATACACCCAGGGGGATCGCGATGATGAGGGCGAGGATGGTGGAGAGCAGAGAGAGGAAGATGGTACGCGGGAGGCGGGCTGCCAGCAGGTCGTTGACGGACTGGTTGTGCTGGTAGGAGTAGCCGAAATCGCCATGCGCGATCTTGTTGAGGTAGGTGACGTACTGCTCGGGGATCGGCCGGTCGTATCCGTTTTCGTGATCGAAGGCCGCGAGCTGTTCTTTCGTCGCGTCCTTGCCCAGTGCGGCTCGGGCGGCACCGCCCGGCTGGGACTGGAGAAGGATGAAGGTGATGATAGTGACCAGGAAGACGACGACGACTGCCTGGCCGAGGCGTTTCAGGATGAATTGGAACATTACGAACTCCACAGTAAGGGGGCAGGCGCCCGCGTGAGAGCGGGTGCGGGACGCCTGCCCCGTGAGGTGGTGGGTCGAGCGCTTACTTAGTCTCGGTCTGCCACGACCAGTCCTCAGGCCAGGTGTCGCCCGTCGCGTCGAGTTCGCCCAGGTTGAGCGTCTTCTTCACAGCGGTGATCTGGTAGAACGGGTTGGGCATCCACAGAACGGGGAGGTCCTCCGCGAGGTAGTCGTTGTATGCCTGGAGAGCATCGGGCGCGGTCGAGCGCGTCGACTCTTCGATGAGCTTGTCCGCCTCGGGGGTGGAGTACTGGCCGAGGTTGACGGGGGCGCCAGTGGCGAAGAGGCGCTCGCCGGAGGCGTAGATCGGGAAGCCCCACGAGGTCTGGGAGCCGAAGAAGGACAGGTCCCAGGTGCAGGGGGTTGCGTCGTCACATGCCTGCGAGGCGCCGACCGAGTCGGGGACCTCGTTCATGTCGATCTTGATGCCGAGCTTGCCGAACTGGGAGATGATCTCTTCGAACATCTGGTGCGTGGAGACGAAGCCCGACTGGGAGACGAGCTTGAAGCTCAGCGTGTCGCCGGCAGCGATGCCCTCGCCGCACTGGCCCTCGCCGGTGCCGGGGTTCTCGCAGACGGTGGCACCGTCGGGCACGACCTTCCAGCCGTGGTCTTCCAGGAGCTTCTTTGCGGCGTCCGGATCGAACTTGTAGACGCAGCCTTCGGTGGTACCGACCTTGTCAGCTGCCATGGGGACGGGGCCACACGTCGGGGAGGCGGTGTCGGACCAGATCTTGTTCGACAGCGTCGGCTGGTCGATGAGCTGCTGCATCGCCTGGCGGATGTACTTTTGGTTGATGTACTTCGAGGAGGGAGCCTGGGGTGCGAAGTTCAGGGCCAGGTAGGTGATGGAGTTGCCGGGCCACAGGAAGACGTTGTAGCCCTTGTTCTCAACGGCTTTGCGCTGGTTGTACTGCGCGGCAGGGATGTAGCCGAAGTCGATGGAACCCGAGCGCACGGAGTTGAACTCGGCGTCGTCACCGGTGAAGGACTTGTAGATCAGCTTGTCGATCTTCGGCTTGTCCTCGCCCCAGTAGTTCTCGTTGGGGACCAGTTCGAGGCCCTGATCGGGGGTGAAGGAGGAGAGCTTCCAAGGGCCGTTCACCGTCTGCCACAGGGGGTTCGTGGCGTAGGTGGACAGGTTCTTGGCCTCGCCCTGCAGGTAGGCGAAGACCTTCTGGGCGCCCTCGGGGGTGCGGTCCAGGTCGGAGACAGCCTCGTCTGCGCCGGTCTTGTCCCAGGCATGCTGGGGGAGCAGTGCGACCTTGTTGATCTGGTTGTCGATGAACCAGGACGGGTTGAAGGTGTCGGTGGTCGTGATAGAGAAGGTGTGCTCGTCCTTGATATCGAGCGAGGCTCCGTCGGGGAAGAAGCCTTCCTTGTAGGAGGCCCACTGGTCCTTGTTGTTGGTCACCAGGTTCCACCAGAACTCGACGTCGCGGGTGGACACGGCCGTACCGTCGGACCACGTGGCGTCGTCGCGGAGCTTAATGGTGTAGGTCTTGCCGTCCTCGGAGACCTCGGGGACCGTGCCCAGGGACTTGGGGAGGTTGATCTTGTAGGGCGTCTCGGAGGTGGACTTGTAGGCGAAGAGCGGGCGGTACATCGCTTGGATGAACTGTCCGTTCTCGCCCTGTGTGTAGCCCTTGGCGGAGACGGGGAAGATCCAGTTGGGGATGCGCGAGGCCATCGTGACCTCGTTCTTTCCGGTCTCTGAGGTGAGCGCACGGTTGGAGCTACAGGCGGACAAGCCCATAGTGGAGACCATGGCGAGTGCCGCACCTGCGGTGATCCACCGCTTCAATCTGAGGTTCATGACTACTCCAAATCAACGTTGATCAGGGACTCTGACGGAACGTGGCCCCGTCAGACGAGCTTCATCATATGACAGATTGTCGGCCAATGTTGCCGGTTTCGATAAATTTGAGATTGTTGCGAAAAAATAGCAACGATTTTCGACGAAAGAAGTAACAAACTTTCGTCACTGAGGCATAATAGGTCCTGTCCTCAGTGTTGAGTGCCGTGTAACACTGCGGTTACCGAAAAACTTATCAAGGGAGGTGTCATGGCGACTCATGATGTCGATGAGGCTATATTGACACTGATCGGCTCTGGCCAGGCGGACACGCGGCCCGCGATTGTCAAACAAACCGGACTTGCTGCGTCGACCGTGTCAGCGGCTGTATCGCGACTCGTCGAGGCCGGGGTTATCGCCGAGGCAGACGAGTCTGTCTCCACGGGCGGACGCAGGGCACGCCGACTCGTCACGTCGGAGGGAGCCGGTGCACTCGCCCTCGTCGAGCTGGGAGCCCACCACGGCCTCGTCGCCCTGACCAACCCGACCCGCGGTATCGGGCGTGCCACCAGCCTCCTCATCGACATCGCAAAGGGGCCCGAGGCCGTCCTTGCAGCTGTCATGGAAGAAATCAGCCGCCAGGAGAAAGCAGCCGGCGTGCGCGTGGGCGGCCTCGCGCTGGCCGTGCCCGGTCCTGTCGATGCCGAACGTACGCGAGTTATCCGCCCCGCCCGCATGCCCGGGTGGGACGGGATTAACGTCGCCGAGGCCGTGGCACAGCAGTGTGGGCTGCCCGCGATTATCGAAAACGACGCGCGCGCGGGAGCCATCGGCGAATCCGTCTACCGGCGTCGCCTGGAGGGTGTGACCCCCATCGACACGCTCATCTACATCAAGGCCGGTTCCGCTATCGGCGGTGCCTACCTGGTCGATGGCACCCCCCTCGTCGGGCAGGGCGGCCTGGCCGGGGACATCTCGCATATCCCCATTGAGGCGGCCGCGGGCCGCCCCTGCAAGTGCGGCAACGTTGGCTGCCTGGAAACCATCGCCTCGGCCGACTCGATTCGAGCCGACCTGGCTGCCTCCGGCCTCGTCTACGAGAACAACGCACAGCTCCTGGCCGCAGCGCGCGGCGGCGTGCCCGAAGTCGCCACCGCCATCCGCCAGGCGGGGACACTCCTGGGACTCAGCGTCGCCCACCTCGTGTCCTTCCTGGCACCCCAAGGAGTCATCGTCGGCGGAGCCCTGTCCGCCGTCGACGCCTTCAGCGCGGGCGTGCGCGCCGCGCTTCACCAATCGTGCCTGCCCTCCATCATGGAAGACCTGGTCATCGAGTCGTCCCGCTCCGGGCGTGATGCCGCGCTCTGGGGCCTGTCGTCCCTCACCCCCCATAAGATCTCAAAGGAGAATCGCTCATGACAAAGCCCCGCATTGCGGTCGCCGGTATCCACATCGAATCCTCGACGTTCACGCCCTACGTCTCGACCGCCGACGACTTTATCGTCACGCGCGGTGAGGAGCTGATGGACCGCTTCTACTGGCGCGACGAGGACTGGGCCACCCAGATCGAGTGGATCCCCGTCCTGCACGCACGAGCTCTGCCCGGCGGGGTCGTCGAACGCGGTGCCTACGACGCCTGGAAGGCTGAGATCCTGGAAGGCCTCGCTGCGGCCGGTCCCCTCGACGGCCTCTTCTTCGACATCCACGGTGCCATGAGCGTTCAAGGCATGGACGACGCCGAGGGCGACCTCATCAACGCGATCCGCGACGTTATCGGCCCCGATCCGATGGTCAGCGCCTCGATGGACCTGCATGGAAACGTCTCGCAGGACCTCTTCAACGGGTGCGACATCCTCACCTGCTACCGTCTCGCGCCCCACGAGGACGCCCTCGAGTCGCGCCGTCGTGCCGCCTACAACCTGGGCATGCGCCTCCTCAACGGGGCACCCAAGCCCGTCAAGGCCCTCGTCCACGTGCCCGTCCTGCTGCCCGGCGAAAAGACCTCGACCCGCATCGAACCCGCCAAGTCCCTCTACAAGATGATCGACCCCATCGAAGAAATGGACGGCATCCTCGACGCCGCCATCTGGATCGGCTTCGCGTGGGCCGACCAACCCCGCTGCAAGGGCGCGGTCGTCGTGACGGGCGACGACGCCGACCTCGTCAAGGAGCAGGCCGAGCGCATCGGCCAGTACTTCTGGGACGTGCACGACCGCTTCGAATTCGTCGCCCCCGTCGCCTCCATGGAAGAATGCCTGGCCGCCGCCGAGGAGGGCCCCAAGCCCTTCTTTATCTCCGACTCCGGAGACAACCCGGGTGCCGGCGGTGCCGACGACGTGACGGTCGCGCTCGCGGCCCTGCTCGCGTGGAAGCCCGTTCAGGAGGCGACGCTTGACGTTGTCTATGCCTCGATTATCGACCCCGTCGCGGCCGCAGTCGCGTGGGAGGCCGGCGTGGGTGCTGAGGTAGACCTCGAGGTCGGTGGACACATCGACACCCGCGAGCCTGGGACCCTGAGCGTGCATGCCACGGTCGAGGCTCTCGCCGACGACCCGATGGGTGGCCACACCGCCCTGCTGCGCACCGGCGGCCTGCGCTTCATCGTCACCACGAACCGCAACCAGTACACGATGTTTTGCCAGTTCGAACTGCTCGGCGTGGATATCACGAAAGCGGACGTCGTCGTCGTCAAGATCGGTTACCTCGAGCCCGACCTGTACGAGACCCAGAAGGGCTGGCTCATGGCGCTGACCCCCGGTGGCGTCGACCAGGACCTCATCCGCCTCGGCCACCACAAGATCGACCGACCGATGTTCCCCTTCGATCTGGATATGGCAGATCCCGATTTGCATGCTCAGGTGGTTGTGCCGTGAGTGCCGTCAAGGGGGCAGATGGGCCGGTATTCGCGGGTATCGATATCGGCGGCACCTCCATCAAGTGGATGATCGTCGATGAGGCCGGCACGATCCTCACGCAAGGGAGTGAACCCACAAGGTGCGAGGCCGTGGCCGAGCAGGTGGGCAACATCGGCTCCCGGTTGGCTCATGCCCATCCGGGACTGGTGGGTGTCGGACTGATTTGCCCCGGCCTCGTCGATGAGGACAACGGAACCGTCGTGTACGCGGCGAACCTGGAGCTGCGTGGCGTTCAACTCGCCCGCGCTGTCGAGGAAGCGACGGGCGTTCCCGCGGCCCTCATGCACGACGGGCGTGCCGCGGGCCTGGCCGAGGGACTCCTCGGTGCGGGACGCGGGGCTTCCTCCTTCCTCATGATGCCGATCGGCACCGGTATTTCCGTTGCCCTCATGCTCGGCGACGCCCTGTGGAGCGGCGCGACCTTCAGCGCCGGAGAGGTCGGGCATGCGCCTATCTTCCCCGGGGGAGAGTCCTGCCGGTGCGGCTCGCGCGGGTGTCTGGAGGTCTACGCCTCCGCGAAGGGCATCGCACGCCGATACTTCCAGGCAACCGGCGAGAATATCGGCACCAAGGCCATCGAGAAAGCAATTGGCACCGACCCTGTGGCCACCGACGTGTGGGGGACCGCCGTGCGGGCTCTCGCCCTCTCGCTGACCCACATGACGCTCACCGTCGACGTCGAGCGCATCATCATCGGCGGCGGCCTGTCCCATGCGGGGGAGAACCTGCTGGCACCGCTGCGCGAGGAGTGTGCCTCGATGCTGACGTTCCGCGATGCACCCGAGATCGTCCGCGCCTCCCTCGGGGGAGCGGGCGGGCGTTGGGGAGCCGCGATCCTGGCCGCCCGCGTGGGCGGATCGAACCTGCTATGAAAGGTGGCAGCCGTGACGGTTGTTGAGATTTGCGTCGAAGATGCTGTGGGTGTGCGCCGCGCGCGCGATGGGGGAGCGGATCGGATCGAGATCTGCACTGACCTGTCGTGCGGGGGCCTGACCCCCGCTTTCGACGAGGTGGCTGCCGCCCTTGAGGTCGCCCCTGCGGGCGGCGTCCAGGTGCTCGTGCGCCCGCGACCCGGCAACTTCGTTCATTCGCGCGAAGAGGTCGACCGTATCGCCTCCGATATCGTGACCCTGCGCGCCATTGGTCGGGGGGCTGACGTGCGTCTGGGCTTCGTGGTCGGTGTCTTAGCGGACGATGGGTCCATCAACGTGGACGCGGCTGCTCGACTGCGCGACATCGCCGAGGACGCACCCCTGACCTTCCACCGGGGCTTCGACCAGGTGCTCGATCAAGATCGGGGCCTCGACGTCCTCATGGAGCTGGGCTATGACCGCGTGCTGACGACTGGCGGCCACCCTGCGGCTGCTCAGCCCGAGGCGCTGGCGCGCTTGGTCGAGCGCGGGGGAGAGGACATCATCATCCTCGTCTCGGGCGGCTTGCGCGCCCACAACGTTGCCGAGGTCGTGGCGGCCTCGGGTGCTCGAGAGGTCCACATGCGTGCGCCTGGGACCTCCGGTACCGATCAAGCCGAGGTCGAGCGAATTATCGCCGCCCTGCACGGATAACTCGGCTCACGCATTTTGGAACATCACCCTTGATTCGTCTGACAAATCGATGTCAGCAGTGTAAGGTTAAACACATGAGAATTGGAATTTTCAACGACGAAGATCAGATCGCATCCCTCGCAGCAGACCGCATCCTCGAGGTCTACCGCGCTAAGCCGAACTTTGTGCTCGGCCTGGCCACCGGTTCCTCGCCGCTGAAGCTCTACGCGGAGCTCGTGCGCCGCTACCAGGCCGGTCAGATCTCCTTTGCCCAGGTTCGCTCCTACAACCTCGACGAGTACGTGGGCCTTCCCCGCGACCACTACGAGGGCTACGCGAACTTCATCCACCGCAACCTCGTCGACCTCGTCGACATGCCCGAGGGAGCGGCCCACGGCCCCGACGGCTGGTGCGATGACCTCGAGGCAGGTGCCGCCGCCTACGACGAGGCCATCAAGGCTGACGGCGGCATCGACATCCAGGTCCTCGGCATCGGAAGCGACGGCCACATCGGCTTCAACGAACCCGGCGGCACCCTCGCCTCGCGCACCCACGTGGGCGTCCTGACCGAGCAGACCCGCCGTGACAACGCACGCTTCTTCGATGGCGACATCGACCAGGTCCCCACGCACTGCGTCACCCAGGGCCTGGGCACGATCATGGACTCGCGCGCCCACATCTTCATCGCCACGGGTGCGGGTAAGGCAGATGCGGTCAAGGCCATGATCGAGGGCGGCGTGACTCAGCGCTGGCCCGCGTCCATCCTCCAGCACCACCCCGACGTCACCGTGCTCCTCGATGAGGCCGCCGCCTCCAAGCTCGAACTCGCAGACTTCTACAAGGAGGTCTGGGAGAAGGAACACCTGTGAGATAGTTTTCCGCTTCCCCCTGCCCCGGCCTCGCCCACGCGAGGCCGGGGCCCTGTCGCCCCTGACGCTTCGCTCCCGGCGCACGCGGCCTCCCACCTTCACGCCCATCCGGGTCGTACAATGGACCCCATGCGTAACGCCCTTGACGAACCCACCGGCCCCTCCGCGCCCTCCGGCCCTTCCACCGCGTCCTCGACCGGCCTGCTGGAGCGTACTGAGACCCGCAAGGAGCGCACCGACGGTGACGGCGACCGCTTCGCTCACTTCGTGCGCAAGGACAAGGCAAACTCTTCGATGGTGACGGGCCAGCCTGTCGTCGCCCTGTGCGGCAAAGTGTGGATCCCTACCCGCGACGCGTCGCAGTACCCGGTGTGCCCCACCTGCAAGGAGCTGCGTGACTCGATGGGGAAGAACGGGCGCAATTGGCCCTTCTCCGACGGCGGAAAGGGTTCCGACAAGTGAGCGAGACGACCCGGCGCGCACCCGTTGGCAGGCTGCGCGCCTGGCAGGCTGCTGCCTTGGACCGCTACATGGCGTCCTCCCCGCGCGACTTCCTGGCGGTCGCGACCCCGGGCGCGGGTAAGACGACCTTCGCCCTTACGCTTGCGACCGAGCTGATCGCTCGCGGCGTCGTCGATAAACTGACCGTCGTGTGCCCCACCGAGCACCTCAAAGGCCAGTGGGCCTCGAGCGCCGCACGCTTCGGCATCCACATCGACCCCGACTTCACGAACTCGCAGGGCGTGGCCGGTTCCCACTTCGACGGCGTGGCCGTCACCTACGCGCAGATCGGCTCTAATCCGGCGGTCCACGCAGCGCGTACCCGCGCCTATCGCACCCTCGTCATCCTCGACGAGATCCACCACGCCGGCGACTCCCTGTCGTGGGGCGATGGCGTGCGCGAGGCCTTCGCGGACGCGACGCGTCGCCTGGCTCTGACGGGTACGCCCTTCCGCTCCGACACGTCGCCGATTCCCTTCGTCACCTACGAGGAGGATGAGGAAGGCATCCGACGCTCGCGTGCCGACTACACCTACGGCTACGGCGACGCCCTCAAGGACGGCGTCGTGCGCCCCGTCCTGTTCATGTCCTACTCGGGACAGATGGCCTGGCGCACCAACGCGGGCGACGAGGTCAGCGCCCGCCTGGGCGAGCCCCTCACCAAGGACATGATGAAGCAGGCCTGGCGCACCGCGCTCGACCCCACAGGCGAGTGGATCTCCGCCGTCCTGCGCGCCGCTGACCTACGCTTGGAGGAGGTGCGCCGCACGGTGCCCGATGCGGGTGGTCTCGTCATCGCCTCGAACCAGGACCACGCGCGCGCCTACGCTCGCCACCTGCGCCTCATCACCGGCAAGGCACCGACGGTCGTTCTGTCCGACGACGCGGATGCCTCTGATCGTATCTCCGAGTTTGCGGACTCCCCCGACAAGTGGATGGTTGCCGTGCGTATGGTGTCCGAGGGCGTCGACGTCCCCCGCTTGGCTGTCGGCGTCTACGCGACGAACGCATCCACCCCCCTCTTCTTCGCCCAGGCGATCGGCCGCTACGTGCGTGCGCGTCGCCGCGGCGAAACCGCGACCGTCTTCATCCCCTCCGTCGTGCCGCTGTTGACCCTCGCTGGCGGCATGGAGATCGAGCGCGACCACGCGCTGGACCGTCCCAGGCGCGAGGAAGCCAGCGAAGACGACATGTGGAACCCCGAGGATGCCATGGTTGCGGCCGCAAACCGCGAGGAAAAGGCATCGTCCGACCTGCTCTCCCAATTCGAGGTCCTGGGTGCCGACGCTGAGTTCGATGGCGTCCTCTTCGACGGTGCCGCGTGGGGGACGGGTGCCGAGGTCGGCTCCGAGGAAGAGCAGGAATACCTCGGCATTCCCGGCCTCCTGGACGCCGATCAGGTGACGACCTTGCTGCGCGCCCGCCAGGCGGGTCAGGTCGCCGCCCAAAAGAAGACCCGCGCTGCTCAGAAAATGCGCGAGGAGAATGCGGGTATCCCCGCCCACAAGCTGCGCGCCGCCAAGCGCAAGGAACTCCAGCACCTGGTTTCCACCTGGTCTCGCCGCTCGGGCGAAACCCATGCGACCATCCATTCGCGCCTGCGCTCGCGCTGCGGCGGCCCCGAGGTCGCCCAGGCCACAACCGAGCAGATCGAAGCGCGCATCGCCCTGCTGCGCGAGTGGTTCGTCGGCCGCCACTGACGCCCCACCGCGCACCCGGGTGCGCTGATTCAACGACCGAGCCCTGGCCTCGTCCCTCCGATTGAGAAGGACGATGCCAGGGCTTCGTCATACGTCGAGCTGGGGTCAGCCGACCTTTTCGTAGCGCGTGGAGATAGCAGCCTCGCCCTCGGACAGGCGCCACGCCTGGTAGGGCAGCTCGTTGCGGGCGCGCAGGTGGCGCTCCTGGGCGCGCGACAGGGCCTCGGAACCCCAGGCGTCGGCATCGATCTGGCCGCCGCGAACCAGCTGGACCTGCAGCGGACGGGCACCACGCTCGGCCAGGAGAGCCTGGCCCCTCCTCGAAGGAGGTGCCGACGAGCAGGAGTTCCTCGGTCGCGTAGCCGTCCTCGCCCAGGACACGACCGGCGACCTTGCGACCGCCGACCGTGGACTTCGACTCGGCCTTCTTGGCGACAAGCACAGTCTCGCCGTTGGAATCCTCACGCTGAACGACCTTGTAGACCAGGGCGGCCGTCGGCACGCCCGAGCCCGTCACCAGCTTGGTGCCCACGCCGTAGGAATCCACGGGTGCCGCGCCGAGGGCGGCGATCGCGTACTCGTCCAGGTCGGAGGTCACCGTGATCTTGGTCGAGGTGGCACCCATCGCGTCAAGCTGTCCGCGCACCTTGAACGCCTGCGCAACCAGGTCGCCCGAGTCCAGGCGCACCGCGCCCAGCTCGCCGCCCGCAGCGCGCGCGGCCTCAACCGCGTTAATGACGCCCTGCCTGATGTCGTAGGTGTCCACGAGCAGCGTCGTGCCAGCGCCCAGCTTGGCGACCTGGGAATCGAAGGCATCGCGCTCGGTGTCGTGCAGGAGCGTGAACGCGTGGGCGGCCGTGCCGATGCAACGGATCCCGTAGCGCTTGGCCGCCTCGAGGTCGGAGGTACCCTGGAAGCCACCGATGATGGCGGCGCGGGCGGCGGAGACTGCGGCGCGCTCGTGGGCGCGGCGCGCACCCATGTCCATGCAGGGGCGACCGTGGGCCGCGATTGTCATGCGCGAGGCTGCCGAGGCCACCGCGCAGTCGTGGTTGAGAATCGACAGGAGCAGCGTCTCCAGGAGCGTGCAGTCCGCGAAGGTGCCCTCAACGGTGAGCAGGGGCGAACCGGAGAAATAGCACTCGCCCTCGGCGTAGCCCCAGATGTCGCCCGAGAAACGCCACGTCGTCAGGAACTGGGCGGCCTCCTCGGAGATGATCCCCTGGTCGCGTAGCCAGTCGATCTGCTCGGCGTCGAACTCGAAGCGTTCGAGGGCCTCGAGAATGCGACCGGTACCGGCCACGACGCCAAAGCGACGCGTGGCAGGCAGGCGGCGCCCGAACAGCTCAAACGTGCAGCGACGATGCGCGGTGCCGTCCTTGAGGGCGGCGTCGAGCATCGTGAGCTCGTACATATCAGTCAGCAATGAAGTAGATGTCGATGCAGGCATACTGTGAGCCTACCCTGAGAAGCGTGTCACCGGCACGCGAATTCTCTTCCATGGTCGCTCGTTTGGACCTAGGGTTGACATATGAGCATGATCGTCCAACCGGTACCGCGCACGCACGAGGCCTCCACCTCCGTGCCTCGTTGGCGTACCGTCGTATGGGACGACCCGGTCAATCTCATGAGTTACGTCACTGCCGTGTTTCGCGAGTACTTCGGCTACTCCACCTCCCGCGCTGAAGAACTCATGATGGCGGTCCACACGCGCGGGCGGGCGACCGTGTCCACGGGCGTGCGCGAGCGCGTCGAGGCCGACGTTATGGCCATGCACTCCTACGGTTTGCACGCCACCATCGAAGAGGACAGGGACTGACCCCATGGAAGCCTTCGCCTATCGCGACGGCGGCTTCTCCTCATCGATGAGCCGCGGCGAAGCCCTCCTCCTGCGCCAACTCGCCAGCGAGGTCCTCGTGGTCCTCGACGATCCCGGCGACTTCGCCACGACCTCGTCAATGATCAACGCCGCCACCGAAACCGAACAGCGCAGGGAAGCCCCACGCGAGCGCAGCCTGCGCATGCTGCTGCCCTCCATGAGTGACGACGACGAGGACGCTGCGCGGATGCGCGCCCTCACCGAGGACCTGTTGCGCACCGAAAAGTCCGTGCGGCTACGCGCGATGGTGAGCGATCTTGAACACATCACGTACGGGGGTGGAGACACACTCGTGATCCCCCGGAACGGGGTGTGGAAGTGGCTCGCAGCGCTCAACGATATTCGGTTGGGCTTGGCCGGTGAGCTGGAGCTATCCGATCAATCCGACGCGCAGCGCATCGAAGAACTGGCGATGAGTGAGCCGACCGGGGGAGCGCGCGCAGACGGTCGCCGCGATCTACATGCTCGTCACGTGGTGGCAGGACTCACTGCTGGACGCCGTGAATAAATCTCAGTAAGGAATAAGGTCGAGTACATGAATAACGCCCCGATCGGAATCTTCGACTCGGGCCTGGGTGGGCTGACGGTAGCCCGTGCGGTCATCGATAAGCTGCCCGACGAAGAGATCATCTACCTGGGCGACACCGAGCACACGCCCTACGGTCCGCGTGCGATCGCGCAGGTGCGCTCGCTGACCCTGTCCGCCCTCGACGAGCTGGCCTCGCGCGGAGTCAAAGCCCTGGTCATTGCCTGCAACACGGCGACGGCCGCTGCGCTCGCGGACGCGCGCGAGCGCTATTGGATCGACGCCGGCATCCCCGTCATTGAGGTCATCACGCCTGCGGCGCGCCAGAGCGTCATCGCCACGCGCAACCATCACGTCGGCGTGATCGGTACGAAGGCGACCATCCAATCCGAGGCGTACCTGCGTGCGCTCGCCGCCGTTCCCGGTCTGACCGTGAGCCAGCAGGCGTGCCCTGCTTTCGTCGAGTTCGTCGAGGCCGGGGTGACCACGGGTGAGGAGATCGAATCCGTGGCCCGCGAGTACCTGACACCGCTGAAGGACGCGGGCGTGGACACCCTGATCCTGGGATGCACGCACTACCCGCTGCTGACGGGCGTTATCGGCCGCGTCATGGGCGAAGGCGTCACGCTGGTGACCTCCTCGGAGGCGACCGCGAACGTCACCTACAACGAACTAGTGGATCGTGACCTCCTGCACGACCCGTGGCCCGCTGGCAAGGGTCCGCAGCATCAGTTCCTGGCGACGGGTGCGTCGGACACGTTCCCGCTCCTGGCTCGTCGCTTCCTGGGTCCCGAGGTGGGCACGGTGTCCCAAGTCAACACCGGTGGGGGAATCGCGTGAAGCTGACCGTTATTGGCGCGACAGGTTCCATGTCGGGCCCGCAGTCTCCCGCGTCTTCCTACCTGGTGCAGGCGCGCGGCGTCGATCCCTCTCGGGGGTCGAGCGTACCTTTTCGCTCGTGTGCGACATGGGGCCCGGCTCCTTTGGCGCGCTGTGGGTTCACGTGTGCCCGTGCGAGCTGGATGCCCTGGCGCTGTCTCACTGCCATGCCGATCACATGGGCGACATCATCTCGCTGCAGGTGTACCGCAAGTGGGGGCCGGGTTCGTGCGCGATTCGGCCCATGTCCCTGTTCGGGCCGGGCGAGACGCTCCACCGTGTGCGTCAGATCGAGGGCGCACCTGAGGGTGAGTCCTACGAGGGTGAGTTTGCGTTCACGCAGCTTCGCCTGGGCGACACCTACGATGTTGGTCCGATGACGATCCAGCCGTTCCGTGCCCTGCACCCCGTGGAGTCTTTCGGTCTTCGCATCGAGGGCCCGTCGGAGGAAGATCCTGCGCGCCGCGTCGTCCTGTTCTATACGGGTGACACCGACCTGTGCGACACGATTATTGAGGGCGCGCGCGGGGCCGATGTGCTCCTCAGCGAGGTGGGCTTCACCTCGGATGAGACCGAACCCAACATGCATATGGATGGGATCCGCGCGGGCACTCTTGCCACGCGCGCGGGCGTGGGCCGCATGATCGCCACCCACATCCAGCCCGTGGACCCCGAAGACCCGGGTGGCCTCGGAGATCCGTCAGACCTGGTCGGGTCCCCTCGACTTCGCAGAAGCGCGGATGGTCGTTTCCTTCTAATTCACCGTCGCCCCGGCCTTGTTCGTACGAGGCCGGGGTCACGTTGTTGCGCTCAGTCCGCCTGGGTGGCGTAGGAGTTGTGGCGCTGCCATTCAGTGAGGAAGGAGACGACGCGCGCGGGGCCACCGCCCTCGCTCCACCCGTGGTTCTTGTGCCGGAGCAGGATCTTGCGGGTACCCAGCGATGGCAGGGGGGTGATCCGCATACCAGTCCTGTGGGCACCGGCGAGCGCCATTGCCGGCAGGATCGTCGAACCCGCGCGGGCACGCACGAGGGAGCGGGCGGCCTCGTAGGTGGTGTACAGGTGGGGTGCCCAGCTGGTGTCCGGGAACGCCTTGGTGATGCGGCGCATGACGTGGTCTCCGCTGGAACCCGGGCTGACGCGCAGCCACGTCAGGTCCGCGAGGTCCTCAATGGAACGGATCGGGGGAGCGGAATCAGGGGTGACCAACACCCACGGTTCGTCAATGAATGGAATGTCCGTGTATCCGCGCGGGGGCAAACCGGGGTCCTCGTCGCGTTCGATGACGAGGATGTCGAAGCGGCCCGTGCGCAGGGCTGCCATGCCGGGTGTCTCCTCCGTTTCCTCGATGCGCAGGTCGATGCCGGGCAGAGCCTCCTCCAGGTCAGGCAGCGCCGGGATCAGGGTGGAGCGGCAGATCGTCAGGAATGCCCCCAGTGTGACCGTGCCCGTCACCTGGCCGGTCAGTGGCCTCAGGGCCTTGAGAGCTTCGGCGATGTCGGCGTTGATGCGTTCGCCGGCCTCGGCGACGATGGTGCCGGCGGGGGTCAGGATTGCCCCGGACGTCGTGCGCTCGACGAGCTTGAGACCCACTTCTTCCTCAAGCTTTTGGATCTGCTGAGAGACCGCCGAGGGGGAGACCATGAGGATGTCCGCGGCAGCCACGATGCCGCCTTCGCGTGCGACCGACAGGAGGAACGGCAGGCGGCGAGGATCAATGTCCATGAGCACTCCATCGTTAAGTGAAACTGCAAGATAACTATAGAACCATTCAATTGTGCTTGACTACTGGAAGGTGGACAATGAGTGCCATGACCATCTCGCACCTGGCAATCGTGATCCTCGGATGGGTTGGTGCCGCCGCCTCCATCGCCGCCTATTACCTCGTCTCCACCAAGCGCTTCGCTCCCGACTCTCTGCGCTACCACACGTTGAATGCGTCCAGCTGTATCCTCCTGGCCCTGGCCTGCGCATCCACGGGTGCGTGGCCGTCCTTCCTGACCAACGCCATCTTCATCGGCGTCGGATTCACCATGATCTGGCGTGTGCGCGACCGCCTTGTACGCCGTCTTCTTCAGGTCGTGCGCTTCTTCGACGTGCGGCGATTCCTTCCCCGGCGTCAGCACCTGGCGCGCGCACGCTGACGCGGAGTGTGTGGGGGCGGGCTGGGGTCGCCCCCACACGCGTATGTTCCTTCCGGATTAATTAAGAACTGGATGGGTGAACAGTCAATACTGTGTCAACGTATCCCAAGGAAAAGTCTGTAAGAAACGCTTCACTGAAAAATTAGAGAGAATCGATGGAAAGAGACGAGAAAAAGGGGGATCATAGTAGCACGATGCGGTGACAGATCCATCGCACGGTACTCAAAGAGGAGCACACAATGTCTCGTTTCGTCACATCACTCCTTCAACGCCTCGCCCATCACAGCAGAATGCGCCAACAGCGCAACCCGCTGCAGTACTCGATGGACCGCCCCTTCTTCGGGAACCTCGTCGCCCGCTGATGGAGCGCCCGCCGGGCGTACACAAGTGCCGGACACCCCTTGGGTGCCCGGCACAATCATGTTGGGGGCTAGCCGCGCAGGTACTCCACGATGTGGGGCATGAGCGCGCGGAAGGCGATGCCGCGGTGGCTGATCGCATTCTTCTGCTCGGCGCTCATCTGTGCGGTTGTGACCTCGAAGCCCTCGGGGACGAAGATCGGGTCGTAGCCGAATCCGCCCTCGCCGCGGGGGGAGCGCGTCAGCGTGCCGCGCACCTCGCCGCGCTCGACGAACTCGCGCCCATCCGGCGTTACCAGGACAGCCGCCGACACGAAGGCGGCACCGCGGTGGCGGTCGGGCACGTCGGAGAGCTGATCAAGGAGCAGGCGCAGGTTCGCCTCGTCATCCCCGTGGGAGCCGGACCAACGCGCGGAGAAGATGCCGGGTGCCCCGCCCAGCACGTCCACCGTGATACCGGAGTCGTCGGCGATGGCCGCCAGGCCGGTGGCACGTGCCAACGCGCGGGCCTTGATCAGGGAGTTCTCCTCGAAGGTCACTCCGTCCTCGACCGGGGAAGCCACGTCGAAGTCGCTCATGCGCGCCACACAGCCGGCCTCGAAGCCTTCCCACGCGGGGGCCAAGATGGCCTCGAGTTCGCTGACCTTGTGCGCGTTGGAGGTCGCGAAGACCAAGCGCGCGCTCACGGGCGCACCTCGATGCGCTCCATAAGGGGAGCCTCGAGCGCCAGCTTCTGGGCCGCGGCGAGCCGGGCGTTGCCCAGGGTCGCCAGGTCGAGGAGTTCGTTCAGCTCGTCGCGGTTGAAGGGCGCGTGCTCGGCGGTGCCCTGTACCTCGATGAAGCGGCCATCGCCTGTCTGGACGACGTTCATATCCGTCTGCGCGCGCACGTCCTCGACGTAGGGGAGGTCCAGCATCGGGGTGCCGTCGATGACGCCCACGGAGATCGCGGAGATCGAGTCAGTGAGGACGGTCGTGGAGGGCTTGAGGATGCCCTGCTCTTTCGCCCAAGACACCGCGTCGGCCAGGGCCACGTAGGCACCGGTGATCGCCGCGGTGCGGGTGCCGCCGTCGGCGCGCAGGACGTCACAGTCTAGGATGATGGTGTTCTCACCGAGGGCGGACACGTCGACGATGCCACGCAGGGAGCGTCCAATGAGGCGTGAAATCTCCTGGGTGCGCCCGCCCACCTTGCCCTTGACGGATTCGCGGGAGGAACGCTGTTCGGTGGCGCGCGGGAGCATCGAGTACTCGCCGGTGACCCAGCCCTCGCCGGAGTCGCGCTTCCAACGCGGCACACCCTCGGTGAAAGAGGCGACGCACAGGACGCGGGTGTTGCCGAACTCAATGAGGACGGAACCCTCGCCGGTACCCGACCAACCGCGGGTAATGGAGACGGGACGGAGCTGGGACGGGGTGCGCCCATCGGCGCGCAGGGGAGTGTTTGTCATAGTGCCTAGGGTAGCTCACCGCGTTACCGTGGAGTCATGAGTCTTGATCTACCTCTCGTCCGCGGTCACGTCGATCCGGCTGTCGCGCTGCGCGATTCCGTGGCTCCGGCCGCCCTCGTGCGCGCCGGTGAGGCCGATGTCATCGTTGTTGACTCCTCCGGTTTCGTCCTCCTTGACGAGGCCGTGGCATCGTCCTCGGATACGCCTGCTCTGCGACGCCTGAGTGGGGACGAGGCCACGTGTGCGCTCGAGGGATCCACGGCCTCGTTCATTGGGGTGGCGGGCGGCCGCCCGATCGTTGCGCTCGAGACGAGCCGGGACGAGGCGGATGGCGCCTGGGAGCACCTGCGTGCGGTCGGGTGGAGGCTCGGCGGCGACGAGGCCGCTGTGGCCCTGACTGCGGTCGCGCTGGCCGGATGGCATGCTACCTACCGATTCTGTGGGCGATGCGGCTCGCCCGTGTCCCTGGAGTCGGGCGGCTGGGCGGCCCGCTGCGCGGCCTGTGACCGCGTCGAGTACCCCCGCCAGGACCCGGCGATCATCGTCCTCGTCCAGGACCACGACGGGCGCGTGCTGCTGGCGCACAACGCACTGTGGAAGCCGGGTTTCGTCTCGATCATCGCCGGCTACGTCGAGGCTGGGGAATCCCCGGACGTGACGGTCGCGCGTGAGGTCGCCGAGGAGGTCGGCATCGAGATTGAGACGCCCACCTACGTCGCGACCCAGCCCTGGCCCTTCGGGCGCTCGCAGATGATGGGATACCGTGCCCGCACGCGTCAGCCGCGCCCCACCCCGCAGGCGGACGGCGTCGAGATCGAGTGGGCACGCTTCTACAGCCGCGAGGAGCTGACGCGCACGCTCGAATCCGGGGAGATCAGCGCGCCCGGACGCGCGTCCATCGCCTACGCGCTCCTCGCCGACTGGTATGGCACCGACCTGCCGAGCGGACCGGACGGCGCGGGACGCAACTGAGGGCGGGCAATGGAAGAATGGGGAGCATGAACCCCGAGGAACTGCTCGACGCCCTGGACCCCGATCAGCGCGCCGTCGCCACGCAGGTGGCCGGCCCGCTCGCCGTGCTGGCCGGCGCGGGCACAGGTAAAACGCGGGCGATCACGTACCGCATCGCCTACGGGGCTACCGTCGGGGCTTTTGACCCATCCAACGTGCTGGCCGTGACCTTCACGCAGCGCGCCGCCTTCGAGATGCGACACCGCCTGTCCCAGCTGGGGGTTCCCAAGGCGCAGGCACGCACCTTCCACTCCGCGGCGCTGCGCCAGCTGCGCCATTTCTGGCCCACCGTCGTGGGCGGACCCCTGCCCGACGTCGTGCCGCACAAAGCCTCCCTTGTCGCCGCCGCCGCCGCCCGCCTCGGCATTGCGTTTGACCGCACGAACGTGCGCGACATCGCCGCCGAGGTCGAATGGGCGAAAGTCTCGATGATCGACGCCGCGCACTACGCCTCGCGCGTGGAACGCCTGGGACGAGACGTACCCGCCGGGCTGGACGCGCTCGACATGGCACGCCTCCTCGACGTGTATGAGGACGCGAAAAACGAACGAGGAGTCATCGACTTTGAGGACATCCTCATCTACCTGTGTGGCATGCTGCAGGAACGCGCCGACGTCGCCTCCATCGTGCGCAAGCAATACCGATCCTTCGTGGTCGATGAGTTTCAGGACGTCAACCTCCTCCAGGCACGCCTCCTCGACCTGTGGCTGGGTGGTCGCCACGACGTGTGCGTCGTCGGCGACGTCGCGCAGACGATCTACTCCTTCACGGGCGCATCCCCGGACTATCTGACGGGGTTCGGACGCAAACACCCCGGTGCTCGCATCGTCGAACTGACGCGCGACTACCGCTCCACTCCGCAGATCGTGACCCTGGCCAACGACGTCCTCGCCCGCGCCACCCAGCGCGACGGCACAGTGCGCCTGTCCAGCCAGCGCGACGGGGGAGCGCACGTCGGATACTGCACCTACGAGGACGACCACGCCGAGGCCGAGGGAGTCGCCGCACAGATCGCCGATCTCATCGCCGGCGGCACCCAGCCCCACAACATCGCAGTCCTCATGCGCACCAACGGCCAATCCCAAGCCTTCGAAGAAGCCCTGGGCGCGCGCGGCATTCCCGTGGCCGTCGCCGGAGGAAAACCCTTCTTTGCCCGCGACGACGTGCGCACCGCGATCTCGCGCCTGCGCGCCGCAGCCACAGCCTCGGAAGAGGGAACCGTGGGAGAGGTCGTACGCGAGGTTCTCTCCGGCGTCGGCTGGTCTCCCGAGGCCCCCTCGGCACAAGCGAGTTCTGAGCGCTGGTCGAACATGAACGCCATCGTCGGGTGGGCCGACGACTCACAGGCACCCACGCTGGCCGCCTTCGTCGCCGAACTCGACGAGAGGATCGCCTACCAGGTCGAACCCGACAAGGAAGGCGTCGAGCTGGCCACAATCCACGCCGCCAAGGGCCTCGAGTGGGACGCCATCTTCCTGGTTGGCCTCTCAGAGGGCCTGCTGCCCATCTCGTACGCGAAAACCCCCGAAGCCCGCGAGGAGGAACGACGCCTGCTGTACGTGGCCGTCACCCGAGCCCGCGACCTACTCACCCTGTCGTGGGCGCGCTCGCGGGGCGCGGATGGGCGGGGCAAGCGCAAGCGCAGTCGCCTCCTGGATGGTATTTGGCCTAAAGAACGGCGCTCCGGATCGTTCGCGCAGGGCGTCGGCGCGCCGAAGAAGAAGGCGCGTCCCTCCACCCGTGCGCTCAACCAGGCTTTCGAGGAGGAGGCCTCGCCCCAGGCCATCGAGCTATTTGGGCGGCTCAAGGCGTGGCGCCTCGAAGTGGCCCGCCTGGCGAGCGTGCCGCCGTACACGGTCTTTACCGATCAGACGCTGCGCGACATCGCCGTGGCGATGCCGAAGAACACGACGCAGCTGCGCGTTATCCGCGGTATCGGAGACGTCAAAGTGCAGCGCTTCGCGGCCCCCGTCCTCGCTCTCGTGCGCGGCGAAGAGGTCACCGTCGAGGAGGGAGCCTGATCTAGCAGGCCAGCCCGCAGATTCCGCACACGCATTCGGGTGCGGGCACGGTGCGCTCGACGGTGATGGTCCCGTCCTCGTCGACGGTGGCGACCTCGGCGCACAGCTGCGCGGTGAGGTCGCCTGAGGCGAAGTCGCGTACCAGGCGCGCTATACGCAGGGCGGCGGCGTAGTGGGCGAGCATGGACAGGGGGCCGAGGGGCCAATTCATGAGTTCACGCAAGTGTGAGAGCCGATAGGGGTCGGCCTCGGCCCGCGCGTGTTCACAACACTGGAAGCAGGGGGTGACGCCCGGGATGACGAAGGGGCCGATCTCATAGGAGTGCTCGCCGCGCGTCACTATGAGGTGCGGGACGTCGCGGACTGTCAGGTCGAAGGGGATGCCGGGGTCGACGACGCGGTCGGCGGACACGAGCGCCACGTCGACGTCGCCTTGGAGGTGCAGGTGGGGCAGGGGGATCAGGGGCGCTAGATCGCGTCGTAGCGCGCGGGCGCGGGGCGTGCCGGTGAAGGACCCGCCGAAGACCCTGTCCCAGTCCTCGTCCACCTGCTGTTCGGCATCGACCGCCAGGGAGAGGCGCAGCGTATCCACGAGGGAACGCAGCGCGAGGACGGTTCCGGGTGTCGCACCGAGGACCCCCACGCGCAGGAGCACGCGACGGTCCTCATCGTCGATGAGATGCGCGCGGCTGAGCCTGGCGATGAGTTCCGGCGAGGCCTGGGCGGGTTCGGGGGATCGGGGAGAGCGAGCCTGGTTGCTCAGCCAGATCTGGTCGCTTGCGTGCAGGTTCTCCATGAGGACGTGGTGGGTTCGGTCCCCGCCGACTTGGGCGACTCCGGGGCCGCGCCACAGGACCGCCGTATTGGGTGTCAGGTTCATGACGATCTCCTTTGTTTCATGCCTGTTGAGATCATCATGAACCTGTGGGCACCACTGGCGCAGCGTTTTAAAAAATCTGTGGAAAACTTGTCAGATCATTCCGCTTCGCGCTTGTCTGAATCGTCCGGTGAGGTGTCTTCGGACTGGTGCTCCTGATCGCTCGAACCAGCCACGGCCTCGTCCCCGGGTTCCAGTCCTTCGGCCCAGCCGAGCGTGCCGTCAAGCAACGAGGTGAGGGCGGCATCGATATCCGCGTCCTCCTCTGCTGCGGCTCGGCGCAGCGTCAGGAACGTGTCGGGCGTCGCCAACTCAGTGTCGGAGGGCACCATGTCCGGGTGAGACCACAGGGCCTCACGGGCGTCACGCCCACCGTCAGCCTCGACGAGCGAGAAGATCTGCGCGGCTCCGCGCGCCTGGCGCGGGCGCATCTGCAGGCCCATCAGGGTTCCGAGAATTTCCTCCGCGGGACCGCCCGACGCGCGGCGCCGACGCATCATCTCGCGCAGCGCGTCCGCGTGAGGCAGGTAAGGCAGTGTTGCGCGGGCAGTGACGACCTCGACCCAGCCCTCGATGAGAGCCAACATGGTTTCCAAGCGCGTGAGAGCACGGCGCTGATCGGGCGTCATCGACAACGCAAACACGCCGCCGCTGAGCGCCGACTCGACGGACGCGGGGTCCGAGGGATCCACCGAGCGGGCCGCCTCAGAAATGGCCTCCGTGTCGATCGCGATCTGCGACGCGTAGCGCTCGACCGCGCGCACGAGGTCACCTTCCAGCCACGGCACGGATGCAAAGAGACGCCGGTGGGCAGCCTCGCGCACAGCCAGGAACTGGCGCACCTCATCGAAGGGCGCGTCCAGGCCGTCGGCGAACTGCGCGACGTTGTGGGGCAGCAGGGCAGCGTGCGAGGTGTCCGATAGGGGGATGCCCGTGTCGTAGGTGCCAAACGACTCGCCGGCCAGGGCGCCCAGGGCGCGTGCGAGCTGCGCGGAGAACATCATCGCCGACAGGCGGGGCATCATCTCCTGCGTCTTGCCCAGCATCGCCGCCATCCCGTCGGGCAAAGGTACGTCACTATCGACGCCGCCCTCGCCGAACTGCTCGGAGAGCGCGCTGGACAGGGCGCGCGACACGTTGAGTGCTATGGGTTCGCAGATGCGCTTCCACGTGGGGATCGTGTGCTCAACCCACGCGACCTTGCTCCACACGTCGCGGGTGACGGGACCGGACGCGAAGTCCGTGACGGCGTCCAGCCACAGGTCAGCGATCGTCATCGCCTGGCGCGCTGCTTCGGCCTCGGTCGCCGTGGGGGCCTGGTCGCCGCTCGTGTAGGCGGCCTGCTTGGCGCTGTCTTCCACGACGCGCCAGTTCACCGGCCCGGCCGTCGTGTTCATGAGGAACTGGAACTGACCCAGGGCCGCCTGCATGCGAGCGGGGTCGGAAAACTCGGGAGGCAGGTTCGTCGGATCGAAGCCCTGGGCCTCAAGAGCGCGGGCGGCCTCGGCGGCTGCCTCGTCTCCCAGGATGGAGCGCAGGAAATCCTCAAAGGGGGGTGCCAGACTCGTTCTCATTCATGGCCACAGACTAGCGGGCGGGCGTTGATCCGGGCTGACAAAACCCCGCGAAAACGCTAAGAGCATAAGGGGTGGGCGTGCGCGTCAAACGCCGGTGCGACACAATTGCACGGTGAATGAAACCGAGATGACCTCGACACACGACGACGCGCTCGCCCTCCAGGAGGGGGACCGGGAAGGACACGCCCCGCTTGTGAGCTGGCGGCTGGCGACGGCCTTCATCGCTCTGGTTGCGATGGCGGTGATACTCTTCTGGGTGCCCGTCCCCTTCGTGGTCTCCAGCCCCGGGCCGACCTTTAACGTGTTGGGTTCCGCCAATGGTGAACCGATGATCGCCATCGAGGGCACTGACCCCACGACGGGGGAGGAAGTGCAGCTCGACGATGCCCAGTCGGCGTCGGTCACCGCCAAGGCGAAGCCCGGCCAGGGTCAGCTGCGCATGGTCACGGTCTCCGAGGCGGGTGGCCCCGGAAACCGTCTGAACTTCGCTCAGCTGGTGGGCGCTTACTTCGACCCCCACTCTAAGATCACCGACTACGAGTCTGTCTATCCCGCTGGAACCACCCAGGACAAGGTGAGCGACGCGCAGTCCGCCATGATGCGTAACTCGCAGACGACCTCCCAGGTCGCGGCCCTCGAGTACCTCGGCTGGGACGTCCCGGCGACTGTGACGATTGCGGGCACGACGGAAGGTTCCAATGCGGAGGGCATCGTCCAGGAAGGCGATATCCTGTTGGCGATCACGACCCCCGACGGTACGCGCCACGACATTACACGCGCCTCCACGCCCTTCACACTCATGCGAACCGTGCCCGCGGGGAGCCTCATGACGGTCACGGTCGAGCGCGATGGCGTCACCCAGGACTTGTCTTTCGACTCGATCGCCGTCTCTGCGACCGAGCCGGGTTCGAAGCTCGGCATCTACCTGACCGTGGATCCCTCCCTGCCCGTTGATATCTCCTTCAACCTGGAGGGTGTGGGCGGTCCGAGCGCCGGCATGATGTTCTCCCTTGGCATCATTGACCGCCTGACTCCGGGCGACATGACCGGGGGCAACGCGATCGCGGGCACCGGCACGATGTCCTTCGACGGCCAGGTCGGCGCAATCGGCGGCATTCAACAGAAACTGTGGGGTGCGCACGACGACGGTGCCCAGTGGTTCCTGGCCCCTGCTGAGAACTGCTCCGAGGTCGTCGGGCATGTCCCGGATGGCCTGAACGTCGTGAAGGTCTCCAACCTGTCCGAGGCCGCCACGGCCGTCGCCACAATCGCGGAAGGTAACGGGGCAACCCTGCCGACCTGCCAGTAACGCTTCCTTCGCTCCCGCCACGTGCGCTGAGGGAGAACTGAGCCCCGACCTCGTCCCTGTCACCCAAGGAACGAGGCCGGGGCCGCTCTGTGGTCAGGCCTGCTCGTCCGTCACCGGCTCGAGGGACGCGCGCAGAGCATCGACCAGTGCGGGAACCAGGACGGAGCCCTGCCCGACCTTGTCGTCGGAGTCGAAGGCGCGCGTGCGCAGTGCGCACCACGACTCGCCTGTGCGCATGACGCCTACGGCCAGGCGCACGTCCGTACGCGCGGGGTGGTTCGAAATGAACTCGAGGGCCTCCTCGGGATCCTCGGGGGCCTCATCCTCGACCTCCGGGGGAACCACGATGCGCTCAACCGTGAGCGCGGCACCCGGGACGGCCTCGGGCCACGCCAGATGCGCGAGCACCTGCTCGATGTCGTCGGTGTCCAGATCCTCCTGAATAATCGCGCTCAGGTGATCCTCCGAGCCATCCCACCCGCCGCGGAGCTGCTCCGCGATGTCTGCGGGCAGATTCGGGTCGGCGAGCAGCATCGCCGTGGGAACCAGCGCGTAAATCGACGGCGCGTGATCCCACCCGACCCGGGCGGCACCCTTCTCAATATCAACAACCACGTTGGCCAGCGCAATCTGTCGCGCACTCGGCATCATCTCAACTGTCATAAGCCCATAATCTCACGGAGAGCGGACAAAACAGCAACGAAGAACAACGTGCTCGCCGGTAGACTGGGACATAGCTTTCGGTTTAACAGAGAGGATTGCTGTGAGCTTCCCATTTTCGGTCTTCGGATCCGATGAGCCACGCCACCCACGAGGGCCGCGAACGCCACACGTCGAGGTGAAGCTGCGCAAGCCCGGCCCCGGTACGATCACGGTTGGTGCGCTCATCGCCATCATCGGCGTTATCTACGGTGCCTCCATCGTCTGGACGGAGATCCTGTGGTTCCGTCAGATGAGCGCGACTCGCGTCATCCTCACCCAGTGGGGGGCTCACATCGGCCTCTTCATACTCGGCCTGCTGGTTGCGACCGGCCTGCTGTACTTCTCCATGGCCTACGCCTACCGTCACCGCGCATCCTCTACGCGCGGGCAGGCCTCAGCGTCGCTGCGCGCCTACCAGGAGGCCCTCGAGCCCGTGCGGCGCGCGGCCTTTTGGGGGGGTCGCCCTCTTCTTCGGCTTTACGAATGGCGCACGGCTGGCCACCGAGTGGCGCACGCTCCTGCAATTCCTCAACGCCTCCTCCTTCCATCAGGTTGACCCCCAGTTCGGCCTGGACATTTCCTTCTTTGTGTTCGTCCTGCCCGCGATCAAGGTGCTCGTCTCCTTCCTGATGAGCGTCACCGGCATTGGTCTGGCCGCCGCCCTGGTCGTCAACTACCTGTACGGGACGATCCGCCTGGCCCCGCGCCCCCACGCCTCGAAGCACGCGCGCCTGCAGACCGGCCTCATGGCAGCCACCCTGTCCATTTTCATTGGGATCAACTACTGGCTGGGCCGCTACGAGTTGCTCACCCAGGACTCCGGCTCCATCCACGGTGCCATGTACTCCGACATCAACGCCAAGCTGCCCGCCCACTCCATCCTGGCGGTCATCTCCTTCCTGGTCGCCGTCCTCTTCGTCGTCGCAGCCTTCCGTGGCACGTGGCGCCTGCCCGTCACCGGCGTGGCCGTCACCGTTGTTGCCGCGCTCATCCTGGGCGGTGCCTATCCCGCCCTCATCGAGCAGTTCCGCGTGCGCCCCAACCAGCGCACCCTCGAATCCCCCCTACATCCAGCGCAACATTGACGCGACCCTGGCTGCCTACGGCCTCGACGACGTCGACTACCAGACGAACTACGACGCGGCCACCACGGCCTCGGCCGGCCAATTCGACAACGACACCCTGACCTCCCAGGTGCGCCTGCTCGACCCCAAGGTCATCACGAAGACCGTCCAGCAGCTCCAACAATCCCGCCTGTACTACGGCTTCAACTCCGGCATGAAGGTCGACCGCTACAACGTGGGCGGCGAGCGCCGCGACACCGTCATCTCGGTGCGCGAACTCAACCTGAACGGCTTGTCCGCCGAGCAGCAGACGTGGGTCAACCAGCACACCGTCTACACGCACGGCTTCGGCGCGGTCGCCGCCTACGGTAACCAGCTGACCAGCGACGGACTGCCCTCCTACTGGGAGCAGTCCGTGCCCTCCGTCGGTGAGATGGGACAATACGAGGAGCGTGTCTACTTCAGCCCGGGTTCTCCCAACTACTCGATCGTCGGTGCGCCCGAAGGCGCGGCTCCCCAGGAACTCGACTACCCGGATGACACTGCCGTCGGCGGCCAGGTCTCCACGACCTTCACCGGCAACGGCGGCCCCTCCGTGGGCAATACCTGGAACAAGCTCCTGTACGCGATCAAGTTCGGCTCCACCGACCTGTTCTTCTCCTCCCAGACGAACGAGGCCTCGCAGATCCTCTACGACCGCGACCCACTGCTGCGCGTGGCCAAGGTTGCTCCCTACCTGACGCTCGAGCAGTCCGCCTACCCGGCGGTCGTCGATATGGACGGGGACCCCTCGACCGACAAACGCCTCGTGTGGGTGGTCGACGCTTATACGACCACGAACAACTACCCCTACGCCCAGCACGAGTCCCTCTCGGACGCGACCGTGGACTCCCAGTCCACGCAAATGGGCCAGTACGTGCAGAACAACAAGATCAACTACATGCGTAACTCCGTCAAGGCCGTCGTCGATGCCTACGACGGTTCCGTGCGTCTGTTCCGCTGGGACGAGACGGATCCGATCCTGCGTACCTGGGAGAAGATCTACCCCGGCAGCGTCGAACCTATGTCCGCTATCTCCGGCGATCTTATGAGCCACCTGCGCTACCCCGAGGACATGTTCAAGGTCCAGCGCAACCTGCTGGCCACCTACCATGTGACCGACGCGTCCGGCTTCTATTCGGGCGGTGACCGTTGGCGTCTGGCCGAGGAAACCTCGACGTACGGGGATGCCTCCGCTTCCTCATCCTCGCAGCGCGTGGACGCTAACGGCAACCCCGTGTCCGCGCCGACTTCGCTGCAGCCCCCGTACTACCTGACCATGCAGATGCCCGGACAGGAGAGCGCCGAGTTCTCGCTGACCTCCGTGTTCGTGCCCGGTGGCGGCGGTGAGGGCCGTCGCGAGGCCATGGCTGGCTTCCTCGCGGTCGACTCCGAGACGGGCAACACGCCGGGTCAGGTGCGCGAGGGCTACGGCAAGCTGCGCCTGCTCGCGCTGCCCTCGTCGACGACCGTGCCCGGCCCCGGCCAGGTGCAGAACAAGTACGACTCCGACGAGAAGATTGCCACCCAGCTGAACCTGCTTAACCAGGCTGACTCCACGGTCATCCGCGGTAACCTGCTGACCCTGCCGGTGGGCGGCGGCCTGCTCTACGTCCAGCCCGTCTACGTCCAGGGCACCGGATCGGCGTCCTACCCCGTGCTTCGCTCGGTGCTGACAGCGTTCGGCGACAAGGTCGGCTTCGCACCCACCCTCGAGGAATCGCTGCGCCAGCTGGTCGCCGACGATGGGACTTCCACGACGCCCGCGCCCTCCACGCCGACGGGCGGCGGTGGGGGACAGTCCAGTGCGCCCGCTTCGGGCGATCCTGCGGTGCAACTGAGCCAGGCCGTCACCGATGCTGCGCAGGCGATGCGTGACGCTGACGCCGCGATGAGCAAGTCGGACTGGACCGCCTACGGTGAGGCACAGACTCGCCTGCACGATGCGCTCACGCGCGCTGAGGCCGCGCAGACGGCGCTCGGCACCACTTCGTCAGGTGCCGCGGCGACGCCGAGTCCGACTCCGTCGCCCACAGATGGTGCCGCGACGCCGTCGCTGTCTCCCTCCGCGGAGGCACAGAGCGGCTCATAGGCCCACGTCCCCTCACCGGCGCGCCCGGCTTCGCACCCTCAAGGGCTGCGGGCCGGGCGCTTGCCGTCGCTAGGATGGAGACGCGCGCTCCGGAGCGTGCAGTGTCGCTCGAGCAATCGGGCGTGGCAGAATTGCACGCTGAGGGATGCTCGATGAGCGTCCCTCAGGTGACGCTCAGTGTCGCCGCGTCTGGAGACCTAGCTCACGGCTGCTTTGCTTGACCTCGGTTAAATCAGGTGGTAAAGTTTTAACCACCGACGCGGGGTGGAGCAGTTCGGTAGCTCGCCGGGCTCATAACCCGGAGGTCGCAGGTTCAAATCCTGTCCCCGCTACCACCAAGAACCCGGTCCCGACAGGGACCGGGTTCTTTATGTTTCAGCGCGTATCGTCCAGCGAACGTCTTGACTAGGCGAGTGGCACACGCGATAGAATTGACTGTTCGCCATCAGGAACTGCACTTTCGGGTGCGAGAGGAATACAGATGAGCACCATCGATCCGTCGCAGCTCACTGCTGCTGACATGAGTAACCCGGCGCTGAGCGCTCAGGACCTCGCGGCCATCACGGCCGCGCGTGAAGACCTGCGCCCCTACGTTGCGACTCACCCGTCGCTGTACCCTGCCCTCCAGCAGTGGCTCGCCAGCCAGGGTGTCGTTCCCGCTCAGCCGCCCGCCGCGCAGCCCGCAGCTAAGGCACCCGTCGCCGAGGCCTCGGCTGAGGGACATGAGAACGCGACCGCCGAGGGCACGCATGAGCAGGCAGCCGCTGAACCCGCTGCTGACACGAATGCTTCCGCCGCGCAGTCGGATGCGCCTCAGGCTCAGCAGCCCTATGGGCAGCCGCAGTATGGTGCACCCCAGGGCGCTCCTCAGGCTCAGCAGCCCTATGGGCAGCCGCAGTATGGTGCACCCCAGGGCGCTCCTCAGGCCCAGCAGCCATACGGGCAGCAGCCGTATGGCGCTCCCCAGGGACAACCGCAGTTCGGCGCTCCCCAGGGACAGCCCGGTCAGCAGGGGCCGTCCGCTGGCCAGCAGCTTGGTGCCGCCGCTTCGCAGTTCGGTGCCGCCGCGAATAGCGCGTTCAATCAGTTCCAGAACGCTGTCGTTGCTGAGGCTGGCAAGGTGAGCGGTCGCTCGATTCGCGCGACCTACGCGCTGATCGGCGTTGCTGCTGCGTCGCTGCTTGTGTTTATCTCGATGCTCCTTCCCTATGTCGAGATCTCGTTCTTTGTGACTGAATCGACGTCGCTTCTCGGCGGCGGCGGTTGGTTCCCGGTCGTCTTCCTGCTCCTGCTCCTCGCGAACGTCGGCGTCGGCGTCGCCTACTGGCTGACCAACCAGAAGTGGGCATTCATTTCTGTGGGCGCGGGTTCGCTCGCTCTGGGAATCATCTCGCTTATCGAGACGTTCTACGTCCTCGCCAACGATAACGATCTGATTGACTTCTCGATCGGCTTCTACCTGTTCCCGCTGTTCTCGATTGCTCTGGGTGCGGCTGGCGTGATCCTGCTCCTCGAGCTGAAGGAAGGCAAGGTCGCTCCTCTGAACACGGCCCCCGCCATGCTGAACCAGTTCGGCCAGCCGGGCCAGCAGGCCTACCCCGCGCAGCCCGGCTTCCAGGGCCAGCAGCAGTACCCGGGCCAGCAGGCCTACCCCGCGCAGCCCGGCTTCCAGGGCCAGCAGCAGTACCCGGGCCAGCAGGCCTACCCCGCGTCGCAGGGCCAGTACGGCGCGCAGCCGCAGCAGGCTCAGCAGCCGCAGCAGGCTCAGCCGGAGCAATCGGCTCAGCCGGAGCAGTCGGCTCAGAATCAGCAGGGGCAGACGGGCGAACAGCCTCAGAACCCCTACAGCCCTCAGGCGTGACGCTCTGAGTGAGGCCATACGGGACGGGGTCCGCGGTTGTTGCCGCGGACCCCGTCCCGTTGTGTCGTGGGCTACTCGTCGTCCTCTTCCGTGATGTCGACGCCGGCAACGCCGTCGAGGTCCGCGAGCGTCGTCACAAGCATCGAGCGTGAGAGATCTTGGCGAGTCGACGCCGTGAAGCGTGCGGTGGACGTGTGGTGGGCTGAATCGGTGCGCGTGGAGACGCCGGACACCGACCAGCCCAGGGCGCTGACCTGCGTGAGGAGGGTGGAGAGCACTCCGTGTCCGGGACTGTAGTGGACGCTGAGCGTGACCTTGTGCCCGTGGGTGTGCATGAGGATGAACTGGACGAGCGGGGTTAGCAGCGCAATGACGATGAAGTGCAGGGCAGTGCCCGCAAGGGCGAGCCACCACAGGCCAGCGCCGCAGGCCATACCGATCGCCGCAGTTTCCCAGATGGTGGCGGCCGTCGTTAGGCCTCGGATCGCACCGTGCCGAGTCAGGATGATGCCCGCGCCCAGGAAGCCGATGCCCGACACGATCTGCGAGGCGACGCGCGAGGGATCGTAGCGGGTGATGCCGTCGATGAGGATGTCTGAGAACCCGTACTTGGAGATGAGCATCATGAGGCAGGCGGTGAGGCCCACGATGGCCTGGGTGCGGATGCCGGCGCTCTTGCCGCGGATCTGTCGTTCGAGTCCGATGGAGGCAGACAGGACAAGGGCGAGCAGCATCCATCCGATGCTGACGAGTTGGTGCGTCATGGTCTCTTCCTTCCTTAGCGCGGGGAGGATCTTAGTGTAGCGACCGAGTCCGGTGGGGGAGTGGATCACGCACGAGGTCGTGGCTTGTTCCGCTCTTTTCGTGCACAGGCCGGGGACCTGGCTGAGGGCTGACAGGGGTCTCGTGCTTCGACAAGCTTCACCTGCGTGCAATGCTGCCAGATTGTGTGAAAAGTGTTGAGATACTGCGCCACGTCGCACGCGCGCCGCGAGGTAAATCGCGTGAGCCAGCCACGGCCTCGTTAAAGGCCACGGAAAGAACGTCCCAATCTCGACACAAGAATTTGGGGCTAGTATGGGACTCACGATCAACAGACGAGGAACCCATTTATGGATACCCCTACTCCCGATGACATCGCCAGCGATGTACAGCAGCGCTCCGACACGCAGCTGAAGCGCGGCCTGGCATCGCGCCACATGCAGATGATCGCCATCGGCGGAGCGATCGGCACCGGCCTGTTCCTGGCCTCGGGTGCCACGGTCGCGAACGCCGGCCCAGGCGGCGCGCTCCTCGCGTACGCGGCGATTGGTCTCATGGTGCTGCTCCTCATGCAGTCCCTGGGCGAGATGAGCGCGCACCAGCCGGTCGCGGGCTCGTTCCAGACCTTCGCGACGAAGTTCATTTCCCCGTCCTTTGGCTTCGCGATGGGCTGGAACTATTGGTTCAACTGGGCGGTGACGGTCGCCGCGGACCTGGTGGCCTCCGGCCTCGTGATGGCCTATTGGTTCCCATCGGTGCCCTCGTGGATATGGGCAGTGGTGTTCCTGGTCATCGTCGTAGGACTCAACGCCCTGTCGGCGCGCGTCTACGGCGAGGCGGAGTTCTGGTTGGCGGCCATCAAGGTCGTCATCGTCATCGTGTTCGTGGTCTCCGGCGTCTTCATGATCGCGGGCGTCATGGGCACGAACTCGCCGGGCCTGTCGAATTGGACGACCGGCGATGCTCCCTTCCATAACGGTTTCGTCGGCGTCATCGCGGTGTTCATGATCGCGGGCTTCTCGTTCCAGGGCACCGAGCTCGTAGGCGTGGCCGCCGGCGAGTCTGAGAACCCGCGCCGGGACGTGCCGCGTTCGATCCGCACGGTTTTCTGGCGCATCATGTTCTTCTACATTGGCGCGATCGCGGTGATCGGCACACTGTTGCCCTACACGGATCCGAGCCTGCTCAGCGCCGCCGATGACAGCGCCAACAATGTCGCTCAGTCGCCGTTTACGCTCGTGTTCGCCCGCATGGGCATCGGCGCGGCGGCGGCCGTCATGAACGCCGTCATCCTGACGTCGATCCTGTCGGCGGGTAATTCGGGCCTGTACGCGGCCTCTCGTATGCTGCACTCGATGGCCCTCAAGCACCAGGCGCCCGCGATTTTCGCGCGCGTGACGAAGGGCGGCGTACCGGGTTACGCGATGGCCGTGACGACGGTGACGGCGGCGTGCGGCTTCCTCACGCAGCTGGTTTTTGAGGACGCCTACATCTGGCTGGTGAACATCGTCGGAATCTCCGGCATCATCATGTGGCTGGGCATCGCGGTCAGTCATATCCGCTTCCGTCGCGCCTACCTGCTGCAGGGCTACCGCCTGGAGGATCTGCCGTATCGTTCCCCGTTCTTCCCGGCCGGTCCGATCATCGCGTTCATCATGTGCCTGGTCGTGATGGCGGGTCAGAACTATGAGGCCGTGCTTCACGGTCAGGTGTGGGAGGTTGCCTCCTCCTACATCGGTCTGCCGCTCTTTGGTGCGGTCTGGTGGGGCTATCACCTGGTGCGTAAGGACCGGACGGTGCCGCTGGATGAGATGGACGTCGCTCCCGTCGAGATCGAGCCAGTCTCGAATAGCTAAGAACGATGAGAGCCGGGCAGTGCAGACATGCGCTGCCCGGCTTCTTCACTGGATTGACGAGGCCGTGGCTCGCTCACGCTTCGCACCTCCTGCGCGGCTTGTCATCACTCGGTAACTAACGGCGTGGCGGGGCGCTTGTTCCGCGCATTTTCATAGGATGGGTCCATGATGACAACGCGACGCCTCCTTGCCGTGACCGCCCTGTCCGCCCTTGTCTTGGGTGTGAGTGCATGTTCGCCGAAGGATAGCCAGCCGACTTCCGGTGCCACGACCTCGGCCCCGACTCCGAGCGCTTCTGTTTCAGCCAGTGCTACGCCCACCGCACAGAGTGGCATGGACGCCCAGAGCGGGGAGACGCCCCAGAGCGCTTCGCTCGATAAAGGCAACCAGGCTCCTGAGGTTGACGTGACCAACAACGAGGCGCATTGCGACCTGACGAACCTGCAGCCCGCGGTGACGAGCAACCAGCAGATCGGCACCACCACCTACGTCGAGCTGACCTTCACGAATGAGGGAAACTCGTGCTGGGTCAGCGGCTTCCCGCAGGTTCTTTTCGCCTCGGGCGGAGCGACCGTGTCTGAGGCAGTGCGCGACGGCGAGGATCCCGGCAACGTGTACACGATTCCTCAGGGAGGTCGCGTGGGCGTGACCCTCACGGCTGAATCCGTTGATGGCGTCGACGGCTGCACTCCTGCGTCCTCCGATCAGGTCGACATCTTCAACACGGACGGCTCGGGTTCGATCAGCCTGCAGCTCTCGCTGAGCGTTTGCCAGAACCTCGCTTCCGTCGCGGTCAGCCCCTACGAGCCGCGTTCGTGAGCGGTTCGCCCGCCGTCAAGCGGCAGGTGCCGATCGGGTTCCACCGCCTGGCACCTGCTGTCTATGTGTGTGACAGGTGCGCGAGGGTGGAACTCTCCGATTTGTGTATTGCCGCTGACCGAGCTGTCAAGCAACGCCAATATACTGGCTGCCAGAGCTGATACTGATACGCTGATCTGGTTTGAAGGGCTGAGTACCCTTCTGCGCTCACTCGTGCGTGGCGATCACGCGGCGGGCAATACATCAATCAGATATGCAAGGAGACCTCCATGGGTATACGCGAAAACAAGCGGGCGTTCCAGTACGCACTGCCGTACGAGCAGGTGTTCCAGGCGGCGATGGCTGCCGTCCCGAGTGTGCCGAAGGCGACCATGATGGGGGCGGACATGAACGCACGCTACCTCACCTTCGAGACACCCCTGACCTTCATGTCCTGGGGTGAGCGCATCATCGTCGGCTTTATCCCTCACCAGCAGGGCGTTACCGTTGAGGTTTCCTGTGCGACGAAGGGCATACCCAACCTCATGCAGAATGGCCGTAACCGCAAGATCATCAAGCAGTTCATCGACGCGCTGTCCAGCATCGTGCAGGTGAACGGCGTCGAGGTCATCGCGTCCTGACGCATTGCGCTGCGACGCACTGCCTGAGCGTCAGAGCCTGAGCGGTCCCCGGTCTCAGATATGAGGCCGGGGATTATTGAGTGATGTGTAGCTCATGAGCGTCAAGATATTTGTGGCGTGATGGTTGTTCTGTAGGCGTAAGCTGGCAGGTGTATTTCGTCTATTGATGCCCAAGGGGGGAGCGAATCATGGCACGTGGGTACCGGGCAGTCTTGGAGTTAGGCGAGCGGGAGGATGCGCTGCGCGTCGCTGATCGGCTTTTCCATGAGTGGCTGCACGACAAGTATTCGCTGTGGGAGGCGGGCGAGCAAGCCTCATGTAACGACGAGGGCATCTACCGATTCGGCACTCTTCTATCATCGCGAGGGCAGCACATGGACCTCGTCGTAACGAAGACGAGGGAGACTTCTGCCGACAAGCACTACAGGCGACAGCTCTTTGAAACAGTGGAACGCACTCAGGACGGCGAGCACTGGGTGATGCGCCTGTACGCGATGAGCGCCACGAAGGAGTCGGCGTATCGGCAGGTTATCTGGGTGGAGGTGGTCCCACCACGCGACGGGAAATGGGACGCGAAACCTCCACGAGTGGTGTGTGATCTCATCCGTGAGGGCGGAGTCTTTGACCGGGACATGCCGCTGTCGGATACCCTCCAGCCAATCAACGACGCCAACCAGGTGGAGGAACTCATCGGCTGGATCCGTGATCCGCGCAGGAGAACCGCGGTGGTCGTGGCTGCGCCGCTGACCGACGGCGATACGCCGGAAGCTCTGAAGCAGGAAAGCCGGTGGCACCAGATTCTGGCCCCGCTGACGGGTGACTCATTGGGCTGCGCCACCTATTTCTTGCTGACACCGCAGGTGTATGCCGACTACCTCGCAAAGATCGGTGAGGGGCTTGACATGCCGCAAGGGAGCCTGCGTACGTTCCTGCCGGGCGTGCAGCCGGGTGACCTGATCGATGCGCGTCGGCACAGGGTCCTGACCGCGGCGACCCTCTTGCGTGGCTACGACGAGGAGCAGGGACGTTTCCACCCGGCGCTGGCGCGCACGATCGCGAGAACGCCGCGCGAGTACCTGTGGGACAACGGGCTGGACAAGGAACTCCTCCAGGCCCACAAAGTACTCGACCAGCGCAGGGCCTCAATTCCAACCTTCCACCCCCTGGAGGAGGCGCGCCATAAAGAAACACACAGCAAAGAAGCAAGCAAGGAAGTCCCACGCCAGGAGGCTGGGGCCGCACAGCCAAGAGCGCTTCCGACACACAATGGGCGAAAGCCCCGCACGTCCAAGCGTCGTGTCTTACCCAGCGTCGGCCTTGTTCGTCGTTGTGGCATCAAGCCCGCTGCTGTCCGATCTGGTTGGAGCGATCAGCTGCGTGGCCTCATCGGGCACGCGCTCGAGTTTGCGAACCCGCGCGTGCGTGAGGACCGTGAACGAGCCGTCGCGCAGCTGAAGAAGAGACTGGAGGAGAAGACCGCCAGGTGCATTGAACTTGAGGGAGAGCGTGATCATGCGCGTGCAGAAACAGAAGCCGCACAGGAACTCCTCGCTGAGGCGGCGCAGGAGAGTGAGCGTAAGCTCGCGGACCTCAGGTCCGAAGTGGAGGAGTTGACGTCGCATAAGGATGATATGGAGATCGTACTCCTGTATGCGAACGAGGAGATTCGCGAGTTGGAGCAAAAGAACCGTCATCTCGCGTGGAAGGCTACGCATCCGGATCAGCGCGAATCCGACGACAGATATTCGGAAAATATGCTCGACCGGCCACCGGCAGACATGGTTGAACTCTACGACTGGATGACGAGTGACGCGGAGCATGAGCGGGTGCGCCAACACGTTGTCTTCGGTGATCCGGACGCGATGATGGGGGAGATGCTCCGGCTTGACGAGTTGAGCGTGCGAAACTACGCGGAGGACTTTTGGCGCTACATACTGGTCTTGCGCGACTATCTGCGTGCGCGGGAGGCCGGTGATTTCGCAGATGGTAACGTGTACGACTTCCTCAAAGCGGCACCCGACGGCTACCGCACGTGTTCACCGCACCGTCATAAGTCCAACGAGAGTGACACCGTCAAAGGGAATCCGCGCTGGCGTCGTGAGCGTACGTTCCCAGTGCCGACGATCGTTGACCCGAGCGGCGAGATCACGATGTGGACCCACTTCGCGCCCACCCACCACGACCGCAACGCCCCACGCATGTACTACTACGCGGACACAAAAAAGACCCACAAGGTTTACATCGGCTACATCGGTCGTCACCTGACGAACACGAAGACTAACTGAATCGTTCAGATGCAACTCGGCCCCGACCTCGTTGAAATACGAGGTCGGGGCCGAGTCGTGGGCTGCGCGTGAGTCCTCGCGTACCCAGAGAGGAGTCGTCCTACCGGGTAGTGCCTATCCCGGGGAAGGCTCCGCTACTGGCCTGCCGGAGCGGGGGCGGACCAGCGCTGTGACGGCGACGAAGACGAGCACTGCGCGATGATCGCCTGTGTCGAGGTCGTCGTGTCCTTCGGGATTGGTTCTCGGACTTGGGTTTCCCCTTGGGGGTGTTGACCCACCATGGGGAGCCGAGGCCTCGGCACCAGTAGGAACCGTCATCGTCGCGGAGAATCCACTCAACGGGGATGGTTAGGGGATGTCGCGTTGATATAACTGTGTCCTCGATGGTGTTGATGAGACTCTTCCGAGGGAGCCTGGCGCATGGGCGCGATCATTCAACCGTACGTCGCTTAGTCAGTAAACTAACCGACAATATAGTTAAGTAGTCGACAAGTGTTCCATAGTTTGGACAAGTGAAAGTGTGGAAACGGCTCATCGCCATGCTTGTGCGAGATGCTGCGTGTGTTTCTTAACTCTGGTTAGGGGATGTGGCTGTCGGAAAAATGGTGCTCTGTCATGAACTGTCTAGTGTTCTGTGGGGCGGTTTGGCCAAGGAAGCTGGCCCACAGACCCGGCCCCGGCCTCGTCAATGAACGAGGTCAGGGTGGGCGTGCGTGATCGTCGAGGCTCTGAGGGGGGCGCGCAAGGCGTTGTAGCGTAAGCTAGGCGTGCGCTTCGCCTCATCTGTTCGCTGTGGTGACGCGCATCATGAGTGGAATATATGAGGGCGTGTTGACCCTGGCAAGGAAATCGAGGGCATAGTGGCGGCAATGATCGAGCGAGCGGAGCTGCACAAGACGATCTGGCGAATCGCCAACGACCTGCGCGGAAGCGTGGACGGGTGGGACTTCAAAAGCTATGTGCTGGGCTTTCTGTTCTACCGCTTCATCTCAGAGAATCTGACGGACTATATGAACGCCTCCCAGCGAGAGGGGATCCTCTCTGAAGGCGGAACCGCTGAGGAGGCCGCAGCCTTCGATTACGCGACCCTCAGCGACGAGGAAGCGGAGAGTGATCGTGAGAACATTGTGCGGGAAAAGGGATTCTTTATTCGCCCCTCCGACCTGTTCGGGAACGTACGCGCGCGGGCGGCCGCTGACGAGAATCTGAACGAAACCCTCGCCTATGCCTTCCGCTTCATCGAAAACTCTGCGCGAGGCAGCGGCTCCGAGTCTGACCTGCGCGGCCTTTTTGACGACGTGGACGTGAACTCCACAAAACTCGGTAATACGGTCGCTCACCGCAACGCGAAACTCGTGAAGATCATGGACGCCGTCGGTGACCTGCCACTGGAACACGGTGCTGCGCAGATTGATGCCTTCGGCGACGCGTATGAGTACCTGATGACCATGTACGCTTCAAGCGCGGGTAAATCGGGCGGCGAGTTCTATACGCCCCAGGAAGTAGCCGAGGTTCTCGCGACCCTTGCCCTGGACGGGCGCTCTGACGTGGCTCGTGTGTACGACCCGTGCGCTGGTTCGGGGTCGCTGCTCCTCAAATTTGCGAAGCTGCTGGGGCCGTCGAGTACCCGCCAGTATTTCGGCCAGGAGATCAATCTGACGACGTACAACCTGTGCCGCATCAACATGTTCCTGCACGACGTCAACTTTTCGAACTTCGACATCGCGCTGGGGGACACCCTGACGGAACCTGCTCACTGGAACGATCAGCCTTTCGATGCGATTGTGTCGAACCCGCCGTATTCGACGAAGTGGGTGGGCAAGGACGACATCGCTCTCATTAATGATCCGCGCTTCGCCCCAGCGGGCGTGTTGGCCCCTAAGTCGAAGGCCGACCTGGCTTTCACCATGCATATGCTGCACTGGCTGGCCGAGGACGGGACGGCCGCGATCGTCGAGTTTCCGGGCGTCCTATATCGCGGCGCCGCCGAGGGGAAGATTCGCCGCTACCTGGTTGAAAACAACTTCGTGCACGCGGTGATTCAGCTGCCGCCCGACCTGTTCTTCGGGACGACGATTGCGACCTGTATCATCGTGCTGAAGAAGGCGCGCGCCGACCATAGCGTCCTCTTCGTGGATGCCTCCGCCGAATGTGTACGTGCGGGAAACAAGAACCGCCTGACGGCGGAGAACCAACAGCGGATCCTTTCCCTAGTGTCCGAGCGTCAGTCGGTGGAACACGTGGCAGCGCTGGTATCGATCGACGACATCAAGGACAACGACTGGAACCTGTCGGTGTCCTCCTACGTTGAGCCCGAGGATACGCGCGAGCAGGTAGACATTGTCGAGCTGAATACTCGGATCGCCGACATCGTCGAGCGGCAGCGAGAGCTGCGCGCCTCCATCGACGCGATTGTCGCGGAACTGGAGGCCGACCGATGAGCCGCCTTGCTGACCTGATCGCGGAGCTGTGCCCGGATGGGGTGGAGTATCGGCCACTGGGAGAAATCGCTGATTTGCAACGTGGCGGTGGAATGCCGAAGAAGCTAGTTATTGATAAGGGCATTCCTGCTATTCACTATGGTCATATCTTCACGAAGTATGGTATTCACACGAAGTGTGCCGCTGCCTATCTGGCTCCTGAAGACACAGATAAATTGACTCGCGTGTATCCAGGTGATCTGGTGGTGGCCAACACAAGTGAGAATCTCGAAGATGTAGGTAAGGGGGTTGTGTGGCTCGGTGATGTAGAGGGTGTTACGGGAGGCCATGCAACTGTGGTGCGTTCTCTGGCAGTTGATACCGTCTTTCTTAGTTATTATCTCCGCACTGAGGACTTTGCTCTTAAAAAACGCAAGTATGCCCAGGGAACAAAAGTTATTGAGCTCTCTGCTGTGAATTTGTCCAAAATTGATATTCCGGTTCCTCCGCTAGAAGTGCAGCGTGAAATCGTGAGAATATTAGATCAGTTCACGACGCTGGAAGCGGAGCTGGAAGCGGAGCTGGAAGCAAGGCGGACCCAGTACGAGCACTACCGCAACCGCTTGCTCTCCTATGATTCCTTATCCGCCTGTGGGCCTGTTGACATGGTTGAACTCGGATCAGTGGTGACTTTGCTTGATTCGCGACGTATTCCTCTCAAGAAGGGGGATCGAGTCTCTGGTGAATATCCATACTATGGAGCCTCCGGCATTGTTGACTATGTTGATAGCTATATTTTTGACGAAGATTTGCTCCTGGTGTCGGAGGATGGGGCAAATCTGAAGGCGCGTACAAAGCCGATCGCTTTTTCCTCATCTGGGCGTGTGTGGGTAAACAATCATGCGCATGTTTTGAAGGTGGAGTCTTCCCTTTATCAGAAGTTCCTCGAGGAATATCTGAACTCGTTGGATTTGGAGCCTTATTTAGTCGGGAGCACCCAGCCAAAGCTGAATCAGTCGGGCCTGCTGTCAATTCCGGTGCCTTTGCCAACTGAGCGGGCACTTGAGCGTAGTGTTCTTTTGCTTGAAAAGCTAAAGCTGTTTGTCACTGACTTTTCGTCGGGCCTCCCCGCCGAGATTGCGGCCCGTCGTGCTCAGTACGAGCACTACAGGGACCGCCTGCTGTCTTTCCCTGAGAAAGCTGTCTCCAGAAGCAACGCGTCTTAGAGACGTGTTCCCCTCGCGTGCGCGAGGGGAACGCCAGGGCGTGACTTCAGCTTGCCGTCCACGAGTGGACTATTACGAGGCCCTGTTTTGTCAGGTTTCGCGGTCGTCGTCTGCAGGTGATCTGCTTCGTACCCGTTTCAGCCCTTGCCCTGGTGGTCATTTTAGTGTCCACAGTGGCACCAGAGCAATGGGGTGCCGTTAGACAATCATGCGAAAACGGGGTGTTCCAGGTAGTAGCTGTGCATTGCTTCCTGCGTGATAACTGCATTCGAGGGATCGGATGGCGCCAGTCCCTTGCGTGCATTCAGCCAGGGCGATTCAAGGTGCGTCCGTTCACTCAGCTCGGCACCTGTCATGTCGCCCAGTGCAGAACACACGCCATCGATGAGAGCGCGTTCAACATCGGTGAGAGCAGACGAGTCGCCGGACACCAGTTCGCCCGGACGAATCAGGAACATGCCGCGATGCAGTGCGTAGAGCTCAGGGACAACGGGGCCACCGCGCCACGCCTCGAAGTCCTCAGGGAAGAGGGAGGACCCGTACTGAGCGAGGTGCTGAGCTTGAGAATAGAAGGCAAGCTTCTGGAGCTTCATTGTCGTCACTGTGCCGGTACGCTCCAGGATATAGGTCGCGACGTCGATGATTGTCTGTGCCATGTTCGCTCCCTCCCCTTGATCGCTTCTGGGTCACTATACTCCGAATATGGCTGAAAAACAGCAGAACCATGTTAGTCGCAAGGCAGCTACCAAAGCTGGTGTGCTCCTGAGCGCTAGCGACAAACTTGACGCTGCATCACTGGCCACCGCTCAGACTTGGCGCGTGCAACACCTGGAGCCGACTGCACGTTGTTTTGAAGCGCTTACACAGTGTGCCAAACACTTTGAAGGTGCTGTGGTTTCGTACCGGCTGAAACGTATGACGTCGATCCTCCGTAAACTACAGCGGAGAAATAGTAACTTTGAGCTGGGTGCACTCAACGATATCGGCGGGTGCCGCCTCATCGTGGGAAGCGTTCGAGAGGTATATGAGGCCGCTAAAATCCTTGATGATCTTCTTGAACATTGGAAGTCAAAAGACTACATAGCTGTGCCGCAACGGAGTGGTTACCGAAGCTACCATGCGATCTACAAGGTACCCGTTGGCGGAATTACGTACCGCATTGAGGTACAGATTCGTACGCGCCTCCAACATCTTTGGGCAACAGGTGTAGAAGCAGTTGGAGAAGTGTACGGACTGGAATACAAGAGTCCGGACGTGCGTGCTTCGCTAGAAGGAGAAGCGCACAAGCGAGACCGATTCCTCATGCTCAGTTCCCATCTGTTTGCGCGTGAAGAGGGACGGACTGGCGTACCTGATGTGCCAGATGACCTGGCTGTCGTGAGACGTGAAGTTAGCGCGATCTGTGAGTCAACCCATCTACTCGAAGATCTTCGTGCAGCCCGCAGCGGCATCCTCGTACAGGCAGATTCAGATGAAGAAGACGAGTATTTTCTCCTCTGCCTCAGCCGTGAAATCCAGTTTTTTGACATTGTTGGATTCCCAGAATTTGAAGCTGCAAATGACGAGTATCAACGCCTCGAGAAGGAAACGCTTCGGACAGATGTTGGAAATGACATCACCATTGCTGAACCAGAGTTCGATAACGTCGTCCTGGTGAAAGCGGAGAGCGCAGAAGCCATCAAGAGCTCGTATCTGAACTATAGCCTCGGCGTCGATGGTTTCATCAGGCAGGTTGAACAGACTTCAGGTTTGTCTCTCCGCTGACTCCGCCGGTGGAGCCTGGACGCAGATGACGGTGGGTGGCGTTAGCATCGGATCAACGTCATCGGACGGGAGGGAAACCTCCCGCGTGTCAGCCCCGGCCTCGTGAAAGAGACCCGTAGAGAAAGGACCGCGAGTGTCCACCGCCGCACCTCGTCCCCGTATCGAGCCTGTTATCGTCTCCGATGAATTCACGGTCGTCGGTCTCTACCATTCGACCCACGGTGAAGAACACAACTACCAGAGCGAAGCCGCCCTCGAGGACGACCTCATCAAACAGCTGTGCGCTCAAGCCTACGAATACGCGGACATCCACGACCGCGATGGTCTCGAAGCGAACCTGCGCGTCCAGCTCGAAGCACTCAACGACTACCGATTCAGTGACGAGGAATGGAAGCGCTTCTACCGTCACTCGATCGTCGAGGCCCCCTCCGCCGACGGGAACCCCGTCGTTGCCAAAGCCCGTCGCATACAGGAAGATTACGTGCAGGTTCTCACCCGCGACGACGGCACTCCCAAGAACATCAGCCTGATCGACAAGACCAACATTCACCGCAACAATGTCCAGGTGATCCACCAGTACGCGGTCGATACCGGTCTACGCTCGAACCGCTATGACGTCACCGTCCTGGTCAATGGCTTGCCTCTCGTCCACATTGAACTCAAGCGTCGCGGCGAAGACCTGCGGCAAGCTTTCAACCAGATCGACCGCTACCAGCGCGACTCCTTTCATGCTGGAGATGGTCTCTTCGGATACGTGCAGATCTTCGTCATCTCCAACGGTGCTCACACCAAGTACTACTCCAACACCGTGCGTCTCGCGCACATTCGGGAAAACGTGGGAGGTCGCCGTGAGGTTGCTGCCGCCAATACCCATTCCTACGAATTCACCAGCTGGTGGACCGACGCTGCCAATAACCAGATCCCGGACCTCGCTGACTTTGCCGCCACGTTCCTGGCCAAGCGCACGATCCTCGCGATCCTCACCCGATACTGTGTGCTCAACACCTCCGGTCAGCTCCTCGTCATGCGTCCCTACCAGATCGCCGCGACCGAAGCAATCCTCCAGCGCATCAAAACCTCCAGCATGAACAAGCAGACCGGCAGCGTCGCCGCCGGCGGATACATCTGGCACACGACCGGCTCCGGTAAAACCCTTACCTCCTTCAAGACCGCTAAGCTCGCCGCCGGCATGGAAGGGGTTGACAAAGTCCTCTTCGTTGTCGACCGCAAGGATCTTGACCATCAGACTATCCGCGAGTACAACGCGTATGCCGAGGGGACCGTCTCCGCCAACCAATCCACACGGCAGCTCGCTCAGCAGATCGATGAACAATCTGTCCCAATCATCGTCACCACCATCCAAAAGCTTGCTACCTTCGTTAAGAGTCACCACGGGCACGCCATCTACTCCGGGCACGTCGTCCTCGTCTTTGATGAATGTCACCGCAGCCAGTTTGGCGATATGCACACTGACATCACGCGTGCCTTCCGCAACTACCACCTCTTCGGCTTCACTGGAACGCCCATTTTCGCGGAAAATGCCTCCAGCTCCGGCAAAGCAAACCTGCGCACCACCCAGCAGGCCTTCGGAGACCAACTGCACTCCTACACGATCGTCGATGCTATTCGGGACAAGACCGTCTTGCCGTTCCGTGTCGACTACCTGAATTCATTCCGCGTGCGAGACGGCATCGACAACCACGACGTTGAAGGCATCGATACCGACAGCGCCTACATGAACCCGAAGCGCATCTCGGCCGTGGTCTCATACATTCTTGAGCACTTCGACCAAAAGACGAAGCGGCACGCCTCTTTCCAGTACAAGAAACGTCGGGTGAGTGGCTTCAACTCCCTGTTTGCTACCTCCTCCATCAAGGCAGCCCGCGCCTACTACCAGGAATTCAAACGCCAACAGGCCGACCTGCCGGAGGCACGCAGGCTCAGCGTCGGAATCATCTACTCCTATGCGCCCAACGCCGACGCTCCGGGCACTGGCCTGCTCTCCGAAGAAACCATGGACCCCTCGGCTCTCTCCCAGGACGACCGCGCGTTTCTCGACGACGCAATCGCCGACTACAACCAACGCTTTGGGACCAACTTCGGCACCGACGCCTCCGGATTTGAAGGCTACTACGAAAGCCTCTCCAAGGCCCTCACCGACAAGCGTATCGATCTTGTGATCGTCGTCGACATGTTCCTCACCGGATTCGACTCGAAGTCCCTCAACACCCTGTGGGTCGATAAGAACCTGCGCGCTCATGGCCTCATCCAGGCTTTCTCGCGCACGAACCGAATCCTCAACTCGGTGAAGACATACGGAAACGTCGTCTGCTTCCGAAACCTTGAAGAGGCAACGAACGATGCGATCGCCCTCTTCGGTAATAAAGAGGCGCGCGGCCAGGTTCTCCTGCGCCCCTACGGCGAGTACCTGTCCAACTACCTGGAAACCATCGACCAGCTGCGCCTTGACTTCCCACTCCCGATCGGCTCGATTGCGTCGGAGAAGGAACAGAAACGCTTCATCGTGCTCATGGGACAGATGCTGCGACTGCGCAACATCCTCACCTCCTTCGACGATTTGAAACTGACGATCCTGTCCCCTCGCGCGACCTCGAAGACTACCGCAGTGTCTACCTCGACCTCTACCATGAGGCGCGCGAGCGAGTGAAGGCTGAGAAGGAACCTATCGCCGACGACCTGGTGTTCGAGATGGAGCTAGTCAAGCAGGTGGACATCAACGTCGACTACGTTCTCATGCTCGTCGAGCACCATAGAGGAGAGAAGGGCGACGGGGAGGACCGGGAAATACCGGTTGATATCGTGCGTGCGCTCGCCTCCTCGCCGACCCTGCGAGGTAAGCGCGATCTCATCGAAGAGTTCTATCGTCGCGTCTCGCTGGATGGGGATGTGCCCACTGAGTTTGAAGCCTTCATTGCCGCCAGACGCGAGAAGCGAGCTGGCAGCCATCATCGAGGCCGAACGTCTGAGGGAGGGTGCGCGCGAGTTTGCCTACGAGTCGCTACGTGAGGGTTACGTGAACGATGAAGGAACCGGCCTGTCCTCCATCCTTCCGCCCATGCGGCGCTTTGGTGCAGGAGCCGGGCGCGAAGCCGTGCGCGTCCGTGTCCTCGAGGCTCTTCGGGCTTGGGTCGAACGCTTCACCGGGCTCGGTCGCGTGTAATGCTTGGTTCCGCGCCTCATCGATTCACGAAGCGCGGGACTAGTTCATTCGATTTTACTGAGAGTTTTCCGTTAGCCACCTCATGACAAGGAGCCTCGTGTTTACACCTATCCATCGAGCCTTGGGACTCGAAGCCGGGAATGCAACCATCGATCTGATCCAAGAAGCAGTTGACCATGGAGTCGAAGAAACCGCCGATCTGGACTGGAAGCAGGCTGTCTACGATTCACGAAAACCAAACTGGGATGAAGAGGCAGCAAAAGATATCGCTGCCATGGCAAATAGCGGTGGTGGATGGATCGTATTTGGAGTCAAAGAGAAGTGGGGGCACAAATGCCGCCTGCGAGATTACTCCGATAGGGTGGTCTGCCGCCGAGCAACAGAGAATCCTCAGGACCGCGTATGCGAAGATTGGGCCGCCAGTTGTCGGCATAGAGTTCTATAACATTCCGTGCGGCGACGAAGGTGATGGGAGCGTCGTCATGATGCGTGTACCGGACTCTGCGGACGCGCCGCACTTCGCACGTAAGGGCGATAATGCGTTCGTCGCTCCACGGCGCAACGGCCCTCATACCGTGTACATGAGTGACCGCGAGATCGAACGTGGATTTAGGGAGCGCTTCCAGTACACAGACGATAGGGAACGCCTTCTCCAGGACCGCTTTGAGCGTGCTTGTGAGGCGCTGCGCCCTGAGGACGGAGTGTTCCTTGCTGTTGCAGCCGTCCCCCTGGAGCCGGTCCCTGGACGAGGGGCCAGCGCAATGGAACAGGTATATCAATACAGAGACGAACCCTTATTGCCTGCACAAGTGGGTGCGAGGGCGCAAAATAATTGGTGGCAAGGGGGAGAAATTAAGAAGGGGCTACGTCAATGGATATTACGCGCTCACAAGAGCGCACATCATAAGTTTCGGAAGTTCCTTTGCGATGATGCAGCAGTGTTAGGCGCGTACCAACTGGGACTCTTGATCACTGACGAGAAGTGGAACGACCAATACCCCGTGGGTCTGACGAACCACTGTCGGGCCGTTGATGTCCAGACCGCAGTCATCGATTGTGTCACTTTACTTCGCAGTCATGCAGAGGAACGGCAAGCACATGGCGGATTTCGAATTAGGGTGGGTCTTGTTGGAATCGCGGGGAAACCGATAGTCATAAGGGAGATGGACGACTGGGCTGACAGACTGCGTGACGCCGATGACATGGAACCCATTGTGAGGTTTCAGCCGATTACAATTGAGCTTGATCCGCTGTCGATGATCGATGAAATACTACCTATCATCAATGATCTGGTGTGGGATTTGGTTAGTCAGGGTGGTGTCGAATATCTATAGGTGATTGCGGAACCGAGTAGCTGACTACCTGAAGTCAGTAAATGAACCGGCCCCGGCCTCGTACAACGCACGAGGTCGGTGCCGGTTTCGCGTCTTGCCTGGCAGCAGGGGAGAAGCAACTTAGAGGGCGGAGACGAACTCCGCCAGGTGCTTCGCGTGCTCGCGCGAACGCTCCACCATGTCGGCGCGCGCCGCCTCATCCGTACGATTCGCGTAGGACACTCCGTACAGGGGCAGAACACCCGCATACTCCAAGCCCGTCAGGGCGCTCGTCGCCTTCACCGCAGCCAAGAAACGCTCGATGCCGCCCGGCTGGGCGTCATAGTAGGATTCCGCCGCTCCCGTCGTCAGTGACACCACCAGCTTCTTGCCGCGCAGCGCCGTGCCCGTCGACCCGTGACTGAAACCGCGCACAAACACGTCCTCCACCCACTTTTGCAGCAGCGACGGCCAGCCGTACCACCACAGCGGATACTGCAACACGATCACGTCCGCCGCGGCAAGCTTTGCCTGCTCCGCCTCAACGTCGAACACGTAATCGGGATACAGCTCGTCGAGATGATCGATCATGGCCTCGGGGAGCAGCGACGCCAGCCCCTCCAGAATCGTCTTATTCGCCACCGAGTCATCGCCGGTGCGCGGGTGACCCGACACAATCAGAACGTTGGACATCGCTTTTCCTTTCGTCGATGCCAGAAGTCTACGCCCACACAAACCGGCGCGAACAGGACGAGGACACACGTTTCGCGCGGGGTGAAGCCCCGAAACAGAAGACGCTTTACCCCAGGACTACAGTAGAGACATGGCCCACACCGATTCCCAGATTCTCACCCTGCGCCGCATCCTTCTCGTCATTGCGACGGGCGTCGGCGCGGGCTTCCTCTCCGGACTCTTCGGCGTCGGCGGTGGCCTCGTTATCGTTCCCGCGCTCATGGCCGTCCTGGGCATGGACCAGCGCCGCGCCTCAGCCACGTCGCTCGCCGCCATCATCGTCACCGCCGCCGTCGGCTCGGGCACTTACGCCCTGCACGGCGAGGTCTCCTGGGCGGGCGGCGCGCTCCTCGTCGTCGGCGCGCTCGCGGGTTCCCAAATCGGCGTGTGGCTCTTGCGCCGCCTCCCCGCACCCTCCCTGCCCTGGATCCTCATCGGCTTCACGCTCTTCGTCATCGTTTCCCAATACCTGCAGGTCCCAACGCGTGAGGGGATCGTCTCGCTAACCCCGGCCTCGTGCGCTCTGCTGATCCTGGTCGGCGTGTGCGCCGGCATCCTGTCCGGCCTGGTCGGCGTGGGCGGCGGATCCGTCATCGTGCCCGGCATGGAGCTGGCCGTCGGCGCGGGAGACCTGATTGCGCGCGGCACGTCCCTGCTCGTCATGATCCCTACCGGCGTCGCCGGCACCGTCACGAATCTGCGTCACCGCATGGTCGACCTGCACGTCGGTCTCATCGTCGGCGCCTCCGCCGCGGCCACAGCCCCCGCCGGACGCCTCGTCGCCACGCTCGTGTCCCCGAGCGTCGGCGCGATCCTCTTCAACATCTTCCTGCTCTCCATCATCGCCTCGACGATCCTGAAGATGCGCAAGAAGTCGCGCTCCCAGGGGTAGGGGGCCGAGGCGTCGGCGCGTTATCCGCGCGCGCTCGCCAGGGCCTCGGCGATGTCGCCGCGGATCAGGAGGGACCTGTCCACAATTTCTGCTGGGGCCGCTGCGTCCAGCGCAACGCACGCGTAGGTCGCCTCTGGATTGTCGTAGACGCGCCGCCAGAACGGGAACTTGATGATGCTTGGCGTATTCATGCCGACGCCCAGCTCAAGGTGGAGCACACGGCCGCTCGGCGTGCGCTCCAGGAAGTCCTGATAACGACCGGCAGCCGCCATCCATCCATCGTCCTCAACGAAACGGTTGTCGACGCGCAGATTCGTCGTCATCTCCTCACCGCACCTCGGGCACCGCGGAATCAGCTCCGACGGGATGCGCATGCCCTCCTGGCTGGCCACCGCCTCGCGCACCCACGACTCGTTGTCGTACGTGGCGTCGTGGCAGGGACCCGAGCACTGCAGCAGCCCGTAATCGCCCTGCGTATAGAACAGGCGCTCCTTGTCGAAGCCGGAATTTTGGAAACGGTGATCGACGTTCGTGGTGATCACGAAGTAGTCGCGACCGCGCACGAGGTCCAGGAGGTCCGAGTAGGCCTGCCCCGGGCCGGCCTCGTAGCGCAGCAGGGAGATCATGCGGCTCCAAAACGCCCAGCGTTCCTCCGGAGTGGGGAAGGGATAGAAGCCGCCCGAGTAGGCGTCTGTAATGCCGCGCTTGGCGCGGAAGTCTGCGAAACACTCATCGAAAACTGGTCCGGAGTGGTTGTCCCCGTCGGCAGCGGACAGGCCAGCACCCGCGCCGATCAGGATCGCGTCGGCGCGCTCGATGGCCTCGCGCAGAGTGGTGGGTCGGTTCATGGTGTCTCCTCAATCGTTGACGGGATCAGAGTCCGAGAAGGGCGCGGTACAGGGCCTCGTCTCGGTCACCGAACACGTCGACAATGACGCGTAGCTCAGACGCGCCCGGGGTGCCAGACTCAAGGAAATCGGCGACGGTTGCCACCGCGATACGCGCCGCCTCCTCCTGCGGGAAGCCGAAGACGCCGGTGGAAATGCAGCAGAAGGCCACAGTCTCGAGTCCATGTGCTGCTGCCTCCTCCAGACATCGCCGGTACGAGCGAGCTAGCGCCTCCCGGTGCTCATCAGTGAGCTCTCCGCTCACGATGGGGCCGACCGTGTGGATGACGAAGCGCGAGGGCAGATGGAAGCCGGGAGTGAGGACGGCCTCGCCCGTCGGGAATCCCGAGGGTCCGTCGCAGCGTGCGCGCTCAGCCATGACGTCGGCGCATGCCTGCCGCAGTTCGAGCCCGGCTGCGCTGTGGATCGCGTTGTCGATGCACGTGTGCCCGGGCGCTCGGCACCCGAGCAGCGCCGAGTTTGCCGCGTTGACGATTGCGTCGACCTCCAGGCGCGTAATGTCGCCGCGCCACAGGGCAATCCTCGGATGAACCGACGAGGCCGGGGCATCCTCCCAGGTCGCGGTTCCTTGATGCTCGCGCTCGGTGTCGAGGATAATCGCCTCGGCCTCCGGGTAGCCATCGGGCAGGGGAGCAGGATCGCGCATGTTCATGAGGGCGCGCAGGTATGTGCGCTCCTGCGCGATGTCCGCGTGGGTGGGAATCTCGTAGCCCATGTCGTCGGCTAGCAGGTGCAGGGCTGCGTGGACGGCCTCGTGGTAGGTGGTGTGCGCGTGCGTCATGAACCCCTCCGATTGTTTACATGACACATAACTGTGTGAACCCGACGTTTATTCCCTGCCACGCTCGCCTATCGCTCCAGCGCCTCCCCGGCCTCGTACATATGAAACCGGCCCCGGCCTCATGCGAGACCGGGGCCGAAACGTCAGCGCGACTTGCGGATCACTCGTCAGCGGCGCTGGGGTGCGTCATGTCGGCGGGAACGACCCACGCGTCGAACTCCTCGGCGGTCAGGAAGCCCAGCTCGAGGGCGGACTCGCGCAGCGACAGGCCCTTGTGATGCGCGTTCTTCGCGATCTTCGAGGCCTTGTCGTAGCCGATGTGGCGGTTCAGGGCCGTCACCTGCATGAGGTTGATGTCCAGGTTGTGCTTGATCTTCTCGTAGTTCGGCTCGATGCCGTACGCGCAGTGCGTGTCGAAGGACACGCAGGCGTCGCCGAGCAGGCGGATGGACTCCAGGACGTTCCATGCCATGACGGGCTTGAAAACGTTGAGCTGGAAGTTGCCCTGCGAGCCGGCGAAGCCGACCGTCGCGTCGTTGCCGAAGACCTGCGTGGCGACCATGGTCATGGCCTCGCACTGGGTCGGGTTGACCTTGCCCGGCATGATGGACGAACCCGGCTCGTTTTCGGGGATCAGCAGCTCGCCGATGCCGTTACGTGGGCCGGAGGCGTACCAGCGCACGTCGTTCGCGATCTTCATGAGGGCGTCGGCAAGGACGCGCAGCGCGCCCGAAACCAGCACCAGCGCGTCGTGCGCGCCCAGGGCGGCGAACAGGTTGTCGGCCTGCTTGAACTCGATGCCCGTCTCCTCGGAGATCTTCTTGGCGGTGAGCTCGCCGAACTTCGGGTGAGCGTTCAGGCCGGTGCCCACAGCAGTGCCACCGATGGCCAGCTCGCGCGCACGGGTGTCGGCGTACTCGATGCCGTCGAGGGCGAAGTCGATCTGAGCAACCCAGCCGGAGATGACCTGGCCCAGGCGGATCGGGGTCGCGTCCTGCAGGTGGGTGCGGCCCACCATGATGACGTCGTCGAACTCCTTGGCCTTCTTGTCCAGCGTGTCACGCAGCTGGCGCACGCGCGGGTACATGTCGTGCAGCTCGGAGACAACCGCGATGTGCATGGCGGTGGGGAAGGTGTCGTTCGAGGACTGGCCGCGGTTCACGTGGTCATTGGGGTGCACGGGGGACTTGGTGCCCATGGTGCCGCCCGCGAGCTCGATGGCGCGGTTGGAGATGACCTCGTTGGCGTTCATGTTCGACTGCGTGCCCGAGCCGGTCTGGAAGACGACCAGCGGGAAGTTGTCGTCGAGCTTGCCGGAGATGACCTCGTCGCCGGCCTGCGCGATGTAGTTCGCGATGTCGGCGGGCAGCTCGCCCAGCTCGGCGTTGGCCAGGGCTGCGGACTTCTTCAGGATGCCGAGGGCGCGCACCATCGGGCGACCCCACACGAACGTGTTGCGGCCGATGTCGAAGTTGTGCAGCGAACGCTCGGTCTGAGCGCCCCAATAGCGGTTCGCGGGGACCTCAACGGCTCCCATCGAGTCGGTTTCGGTGCGGGTTTCTTGTGCCACAGGTGGCTCCTTCGCGTAGGGCTTACGTACCCCTCTAGGATAGCGCCGAGCGTGCTGTGAGGCGTGGGGCACTCGTCCTAGTCTTGCGCACGGGACACGATGTCCAGCCTGCGCAGGAGCAACCACGCGCACGAACACGACAGTGTGACGAGGGACAGTGCGAGGAGGAAGGGCGACAGGGGCATCCAGCCGTACAGGGCGGTGGCGCTGACGGGGGCCACGATCCACGTGATCGCGCCGGTCGCGTTGATGACGCCGGCGATGCCGCCCTGCTCGCGCTCGGTAACAGCAAGGGACGCGCCGGCGGAGTAGCCGGGGGAGGCCATGCCCGAGGCAACGCCCATCGCGAAGGTCGATGCCGCGACCGCCCACAGGGTCGGCGCGAGGGTCAGGCACGTGAGGGCAATAAGGGCGAGCGTCATGCCCGCCCGCAGTAGCCTGCGAGGCCCCCATCCCAGGCGTGGCACGACGATCAGCTGCATGAGCATGGCTCCGGCGGCGTTGGCCAGCAGCATGAGGGCCGTGATCGACACGGCGGGCGCGGGCTCGAGTCCGCCGCGGTCCTGCACGACGAAACCCATCGTGATCTGAACGACGCCGTTCGCGAAGTAGATGCCGAAGATCGAGGCGATCCACGGGGCGATCCGCCGGTCGGTCCAGCTCACGCGCGGGGGCAGTTCGCCGTCTGTGGGTTCCGCGCTCGCGCTGTCCGTTGTCCCTTCAATCGACGAGGCCGGGGTCGCTTCCTCGGGTTCCCTGGCCTCATGGGTCAGGCGGGGTAGGTGCCTCCTTGGGTGGGTGGTGCCTCCGTCACGGGGTAGCCAGATCAGGGCGATGGCCAGCGCGATGAGAACGAAAATCGGCGTGGCGTGCACGGGTCCGAAGATCCACCACGCACCCAGCGCCGAGGACACGAGGGAACCGACCATGACGGACAGGTTGATCGCTCCCGAGAACGCGGATGTGCCGCGCACGCGCGACCCCTCGTCCGGGGTCACCTCGGCGACGAGGGCCTGCCCGGTCGGCGGGATCGCCGCGACGGCCGCGCCGAAGAAGGGGCCGCGCGCCGCCATGATGGCCCCCGCCGCGGCAAACGCGCCGATGTAACCGGCTGCGCGCGCCCACACCGCCGCCGAAAAGAGCGTGCCCGCCGTCAGCGCCAGGATCAGCGCCAGCAGGATGACGCGCCTGCGTCCCCAGGCGATCGAGCGGCGCCCCCAGAACTGGCTGAGCGCCGTCACCGCGGCAGCCGCCAGGGACACCGCCGCACCCACGATCCACTCGGGCAGGTCCAGGGCACGCGAGAGGGGAGCGATCGACACGTTGAGCATGTTCTGCGCCGTGTAGGTAAACAGAGCGATCGCCACGAGCGCGCGCAGCGTCGGATTCGTTAACAAGGGAGATGAAGGCACAGTGCATCCTACGACGGAGGCCCCGCGCATTGCGCGGGGCCTCCCCAGACAGTTGTCGAATAACACAGAGGTGCGGTAAGAGTTAACGCTGCACCCAGGTGCTCACCTTCCAGCGCGCGTCCCCCGAGCGCTCACGCCACTCGGCATCACTGCGGTTCTCATCCCTGCGCCACAGAGACGGATCCAGCGGCGGCGCGTACACGAAGGCCGAACCCTCGGGTGCGCTCGCGGCCACATCCAACTCCAGGTCGGTCACCACGGCCTCGTCGAGGAAGGGCAAGGTCTGCGCATAGAGCTGCGCCCCGCCCGTGATCCAGATGTAGGGGGCCTGTGTGCGTGCCGTTTCCTCGCGCGCGGCATCCAGGGCTTCCTCGACGGAAGAAACGACGAGTGCGCCCTCGGCCATGTACCCGGGCGTGCGGGTGATGACGATGTTCGTGCGGCCCGGCAGCGCGCGGCCCAGGGCCTCCCACGAGCGGCGGCCCATGATGATCGGGCAGCCCATCGTGGAGGCCTTGAAGTGCCGGAAATCAGCGGGAACATGCCAGGACATGGCCGTGCCCGTCCCGATGATCCCGTTGCTATCCTGGGCCCAAATCGCGGCGAGTTTTGTCATACGGCGACCGGTGCCTTGATCGTGGGGTGATGCTGGTAGTCGACGAGGGAAATATCGTCGAAGGAGTACTCGAACATCGACGGAGCCTTCGTCAGGTCCAAGCGCGGGAACAGGTACGGCTCACGGCTCAGCTGCTCGGTCACCTGCTCCGTGTGGTTGGAGTAGATGTGGCAGTCCCCGCCCGTCCAAATGAAATCGCCGACCTGAAGGCCCGCCTGCTGGGCGAACATGTGGGTGAGCAGCGAGTAGGACGCGATGTTGAAAGGAACGCCCAGGAACATGTCCGCGCTGCGCTGGTAGAGCTGCAGCGACAGGCGCCCATCGGCTACGTAGAGCTGGAAGAACGCGTGGCAGGGTTCGAGGGCCATCTCGGGCAGGTCACCGACGTTCCACGCGGAGACCACCATGCGACGCGAATCCGGGTTCGTCTTCAGGGCCTCGAGGACCTGGGAGATCTGGTCGATGCGGCGGCCATCTCCGGTGTTCCAGGAACGCCACTGAACGCCGTACACCGGGCCGAGGTCGCCGTCCTCGTCCGCCCACTCGTTCCAGATGCGGATGCCGTGCTCCTGGAGCCAGGACACGTTGGAGGAGCCGGACAGGAACCACAGAAGCTCGCCCACCACCGACTTGAAGTGCACGCGCTTCGTCGTGATCAGTGGAAAGCCCTTGGACAGGTCGTAGCGCAGCTGCGCCCCGAACAGGGAACGCGTGCCCGTGCCGGTGCGGTCACCCTTGGGAGTGCCTTCGGCCATGACGCGCGCCAGCAGGTCCTCGTACTGGCGGTCGACGACGCTCACGTCAGTCGATCCGCTCGTTCGTCCACGTGTGCGAGGCCGGCAGCGCCTGGTCGACGACCGAGTGCGCGATCGTGCAATTGCGGTCGATGGCGGCGTTTGCGCGGCGCTCAAGGTCCGCGATCTCCTCATCGGACAGTGCGGACAGGTCCTGAACCAGCTCGACGTCTACGTGCGTGAAACGATCATGGTCCTGGTCGTAGTCGGCGGACACGCCGACAAACTGCTCGAAATCATCGCCCAGGCGAGACGCCAGACGCGCGTCCGAACTCATCGCCTTGCAGCCCGCGATCGCGAGCTTGAGCAGGTCGCCGGGGGAGAAGAGACCGGGGCCGTGACCGATGCGGATCTCGGCTCCATCCTGGTTGCGGGCGACGTACTGACGCACGCCCGTACGCTGCATGTACAGGGACTTCGGGGTATCACTCATAGGACCATTGTCGCGTAAAAAGGCGCCGTCCGCCCAGACATCAGCGCCGGGCGGACGGTGTTTTTCGTACAGCGAAGCGCAGCGCTCAGCGATGCTCAGCCAACCATGCGGCGGCCAGCTCGCGTTCATGCTCGATGACCGTTCCCGCATGGGCCACCGCCTCCTTCTCAATGCGCCCGCCAAACAGCGGAATCCGCACCGACACGTTCCCCTTCACGGCGCGCGTGCAGCCATCATCCGCGGGGGAGAGGGCGGAGGCCGCGTCGAAGGAGACGGGCGCACCCTCCACGGTGAGCGTCGAACGCGAACGGGCCACGGCCTCGTCCCTCTTCCACTCCTCCACGAACGTCGCGCGCAGGCTGCCCTTGACAAAACGGGAGGCAGCCGCCGGGATCAGCTCCGGGCGCACGTCACCTGAGAACGTGATGCGGCCACCCTCCACGCTCGCCGTCGTGCTGCCCGGTACCAGGAAGGAGCCGAAACGTCGCTCCTGATAGCCCGGGCTGAGGAACATGGCGACGACTTCGTCAACAGTGCCCGGATAGTAACAGACTGGGTGAACTCCATGATTCTCCTTCTCTCTGAGGTGGCCGCCGAATCGTGGCCCGGCGCTCATTTACAACTAAGGACCGCCTTTGTGGCCCCGCTCCCACTAGAGTAGAGCCATGCGTAGCCTCATGCAGTTAGCTGAAGAAGCCTCTTCGACACCGCTGTCGGAGCAGGACATTGATTGGCTGCACCTGCTGTTTGCGGACTGGCAGGTGCTCGCTGACCTGGCAGCCGCCGACCTCGTTCTGTGGCTGCCCGCCGACGACGGCAGATTCATCGCCGCCAACCACTGCCGCCCCGCGACCTCGACGACCGTTCACGTCGACGACATCATCGGCCTGCACCTGCCCGCCGCCCGCGAGGTCGATCTGCATCGCGCCATCCAGACCGGCCAGGTTGTGCGCTCGCCCGCTGCGCGCTGGGCGGGCACCTACTCGATGCAGGAAACGTGCGTTCCCGTGTGCCACGACGGGCGCATTATCGCGGTCATCACCCGTGAAACGAACCTGTCCAGCCCCCGCCTGTCCATGGGCTTCGAGGGGTGGACCATCGCCGCGGCCGACACGCTTTGCCAGATGATCGCCCGCGGCGAGTATCCCTACGACTCCACCCCGCAGGTCACCTCCCACGGTGTTCCACGCGTCCTCGACGGTGCGCTCCTACTCGATGCAGAGGGGCGTGTCCTGCAGGCTAACCCCAACGCCATGTCGTGCCTGGCGCGCCTGGGTATCCGCCACGACGTGAAGGGCAAGGTCCTGGCCCAGGAGATCACTGACGTGATCGGCGAAGGCACCTTCATCGAGGAGTCGATGGCCGTCGTCGTCATGGGGCGGGCCTCCTGGCGTGTCGAGATCGCGGCGAGCGCCTCCACCATTTCCATGCGTGCCCTGCCCCTGCAAAACGGGCGCAAGCGCCTGGGAGCCGTCATCCTCCTGCGTGACGTGTCCGAGGTACGCCGCCACGAGCAGGAACTCATGACGAAGGATGCGACGATCCGCGAGATCCACCACCGCGTCAAAAACAACCTGCAGACCGTGTCCGCGCTGCTGCGACTGCAGTCGCGCCGCTCCAGTGAGGACGCCGTCAAGGTAGCACTCGCGGAGGCCGAGCGCCGCGTCCAGGCCATCGCGACCGTGCACGCTGCGCTGTCCCAGAACGTCGACGAGTCCGTCGACTTCGACGAGGTCGCACGCACAATCGTGCGCATGGCTGGAGCGATAGCGTCCACGGATCACGGCGTCGAGGTCATCACGACCGGCAACTTCGGGACGATTTCCGCCGATCAGGCCCAGGCACTGGCGACCGTTCTCAACGAGCTGGTCGCCAACTCGGTCGAGCATGGCCTGGCCGACCGTGACGGTCGTATCGAGGTGTGCGCCCAGCGTGAGGGCCTGTCTATGAAGGTCACTGTCGCAGATGACGGTGTCGGCTTCGTGCCGGGAACGCCCATGAGCGGCCTGGGCACGCAGATCGTTCACCAGATGGTGCGCGGCGAGCTGCGTGGCTCTATCGAGTGGGCACCCCGCGAGGGTGGCGGCACGCTCGTGACGCTGTGGGTTAACCTCGATCCCGCCTGACGCGGGGGCGCAGGAACGAACGAGGCCGGGGATCCGTCGTGGATTCCCGGCCTTCGTGCGGTGTATGGTCGCGGTGTTTTCAGCAGCCTGCGCGTCGTGCACGCGCGGCGCGGCGTTTGAGCGAGCGGCGTTCTTCTTCGCTCATGCCGCCCCAGACGCCCGAGTCCTGGTTATTGTCGATTGCCCACTGCAGGCAGATGCCTTTGACGTCGCATTCGCGGCACACGGCTTTCGCTTCGGCCACCTGGCTGATGGCGGGCCCCGTGTTCCCGATGGGGAAGAAGAGTTCGGGGTCGACTGTCAGGCAAGCCGCCTTGCTGCGCCAATCCATGTGTGTTCTCCTTGCGTTACCGTGTGCTGTAGGGACTTCGTGTAGCCGTCTGTCAGTGTCCGCCAGTCGTGGTAGATGCGCAAGATGTCTGAACAATTCGTGTGGAGAGGTCACTATGCGTCTAGTCACGCTCGGCGAAAAAGCTGGGACTTAGGTGTTAACTGACCCTACGGTCAGTTGGACCGTTGTCAGGGTATCATCCTCCCAGATGAGCCCGCAGGAGGGATTCCATGGGTGTGCTGCAATCGATAGCGGGTACCTGCGGCTCGTGCGCATGAGTCCTCGCATGACGTTGTCTGAGGGGTTGAGTGCGAGCATGCGGTGACCGTCGCGGCGCGCAATTCTGGTCCATGCGTTCTCTGGAATAATCTCGGCAATTGTGGGGGCAGTCCAGCCGTGCGCGGCATGGAGCGCCTCGACGACGCGCACGTCGGAGGGTTCTCCGATAATCACCCAGGGTTTGTCTGTCGCCCACCGGATGGGTTCATACTCGGGACCGATGAGGGCCGGGGCGGAGGCATTACTGACCAACGCTGCAGTCTCCTGAGGGGAGGGAATCCGCCACGCATGACAGACACCATCGGTGCCTTGGAAAACTCCTGTGGGCGGAGGATCGATGGGGACGCATGCGAGGGCCGTCTCCTCGCCCGGGCGGGCCAACAGCGCATGGGCTTCCCCGAGGGAACGCAGGCTACTCGGCTGGATCCCGGCGTGTAGAGCCTCGTCGGCGTCCCTGGCGCGCACGAGCCGCATTGAGAAAGCCCCCATGGCAGCCGACGAGGACGTGAAACGTCCTGAGAACGCCGCAACGAGGATGACGCCGGACCGAGCGGCACCCGTCAGCAGCGACGACCAGAGTTCCTCAGCCTGGGGGAGTGACAGCGCCTGAGCCAGAGACGAGCGCAGAGCGGTCACATCCGAAATCGCTAGCACCGCGGGGCCGTGCGCACGGATCCCCTCGACGAGGTCGATGGCACCCAGGTCACGCGGGGAAAGCCGCGAGGAAGCGCCAGGGACTGCCTCGTCCCCGATGACGTGCAGAGGCAGCCGACTTGCCCCTGCGATCCTCGCAGCAATCGAGCGCGCCCATCGAGATGCCAACGCCGCCTCGTGAGCGCTCGTCTGGATCTGGACAGAGCCTCCCTCCCACACCAGCGGCGAATGAGACTCGATGCCCTCAACCAGCCCAAGAACGACGGACCCCAGCGCAGCGCCGCCGTTTTCGCCCTGCTCCTCCCAGGCCTCGTCGATCTGAGTCCACGTGAGAGAACCCGGGAGCGCGGGTACCCACAGCGGGGCGGCGCTCGCGGCGGGCCAGCGCGCCGCGCACTCGGACACGACCGCGGCGACGTCGGCCATGTAAGACAGCTGGAGCGTGCCCACTCCCGCGAGTACTGCGCGCCCGGGGACACGGGGCAGGGACGAGGCCCGGGCATCGCCCAGGATGTCCGTGGAGTCGGGGGCGCTCACGCATCGCAGGGCCAAACGAATGTCCATGTTGGCGCGCATCGATGCGTTGATCGCCCCCGACGGGCGCTGCGTCGCGGCGATCAGATTCAGGCCGAGGCTCCGGCCCTGAGCGGCCAGACGCAGCAGGACGTCCATCGAGGAGGGATGGGTGTCGGCCAGGACGCGGAACTCGTCGATGGCGACGACGAGGCGCGGGGGAGGTTGTGGAGTGCGGGTGGGATCCTCCTCGTAGGCGCGCTCCCAGGCCGTCAGATCCGGCACGCCCAGATCGCTCAGCGCCGCTTCGCGCCGTGCCAGGACCGAGGCAATACCGTCCAGGGCGCGCGACGTGGCCCCCGCGTCCAGGTCGGTGAGCAGCGCCTGCGTATGGGGGAGGCCCGCCAGGCGCGCGAAGGTGGAGCCGCCCTTGTAATCGATGAGGATGAAACGCACGCATGCGGGCGAATAGCAGTGCGCGATGGAGGCGAGCCAGCCGAGCAACGCCTCCGACTTGCCTGAACCCGTGCAACCGGCGACGAGGGCGTGTGGGCCGTCCGTGACGAGGTCTAACTCGACGGGTCCCGCCTCGGAGCGTCCGATGACGACGCTGAGCGTACCCGAGTGTCCGCGGGCAGCATCCGGGTCCCAGTCCACGCGCTCGGGCAGCGCGTCGTCACTGGTCGTTCGTGTCACGGTCCACCACCAGCGCGTGGAGACTGGCCGCTCATCGGTGACGCACACGCGGGCGCACCACGCGGGCAGCTCGGCAACGTGCGTCGCGTAGCCGATGTGTAGGGCGGAGGCCGCCTTGTCGTTCACCCCGCCACGGGCGCAGTACGGGCATTCATCCTCCCCGGTCACGTGGATGTCGAGCGCCGGGTATCCCAGCAGCACGGGGGAGTGGGAGCGCCACCAGACGCGTGCCCCACCAAGCTGCGCGGCCACCTGCCCCGCACACCACAGCGCACACTCGGCACCGTACTCTCCCACGACGCCCAGCGACGCGGCATCACCCGGCTGAGAGGAAGACGACGTGGCAGCCAGGATCACTCGACGCCCGAGCCGCGTCGCTCGCCCCGGCCAGACGGCGGCCCTCGGGACGCGCGTAGGCTCACCCGCGGCAGGCAGCGAGGCAAGGACGAGGGCGAGCGCGGCCCCGTCCCATCCTCGCCGACGCCTGCGTGCACGCAGGACCATCACGACCGCCACGACGCAGGCGATGACCGCGACGACCCCGGCGAGCGTCCAGAGCACTCGCGGGGACGCGGCCAAGGTGTGCAGGCGCCATGCCATGAGGCCGCCCATGACGACGAGGGAGACGAGGGGTGCCCCGCGCAGGAGAGAAGATCCTGAGAAGACACCACGGCCTCGTTGATCGATGCCCGGCCACGTAAGCGCCCGGGGGCGGCATCGCACCTCGAGAGTGTCTCCCCCCAGACGCACGCGCCTGCCCGGGGCGAGCCGTTTGCGTCCGCGAAGTCGGTGCCATCCGCGCATTCGCGTGCGCACCCGGATGGGCGACGTGTGTGGAGACGCGCGCAGGCAGGCGCGCCCACCTCGCGTGGAAAACTCGGCGTGCTCGCGGGCGACGCTCGCGCAGGACAGGGGAACGTCTCCGGCTCTGCCCACGGTGCCCGGCGCGAGAACGAGGCCGACGTCGGGTCCGTCGACGCACGCCAGGTGCAGGTCGGTGCGCAGGGCCGCGCGTGCCAGGCATTTGCTGTCGCTCATACCTCCACGATCCCGCCGTGCCCGCGCATCTTCAAGCGGCGGCGCGCGCCCTGTGGATAGCGGAGCTACACGCGAGGCCCCTGTGGATAAGTGCTCCGGGCGCGCGAGCGTGTGGATAACGCCACCGGCGACGCTTGTGAGCGTTCCGAACCCCGACCGAGACAGCTGCGAAATGCAAGAATGGACCCTATGCATGACGACACGTTCGAGACGACTCGCGACCGCTACAACGACCTGGTGACGCGCATCGAGGAGGCGCGTGCCGCCTACTACGACCGCGATGCGCCGGCGATCTCGGACGCGGACTACGACCGCATGTATCGCGAGGTCGAACAGATCGAGGAACGTTACCCGCAGCTGCGCGGTGCCGACTCGCCCACGATGAGCGTGGGCGGCAGCGTCGACTCCGGCTTCTCCGAGGTACGCCACCTCGCCCAAATGATGTCCCTCGACGACGTGTTCTCCCTCGAGGAACTCGCCGGGTGGGAGACACGAATGGCCGAGGCCACCGGCATCACCGACCTCGAGATGACGACCGAGGTCAAGGTCGACGGCCTCTCGATCAACCTCCTCTACGAGAACGGCCGCCTCGTGCGCGCCGCGACCCGAGGCGACGGTTACGTCGGCGAAGACGTCACCGCCAACGCGCGAACCATCGCCTCGATCCCGCAGACCCTCACCGGCACCGCCCCCGCCCGCATCGAGGTGCGCGGCGAGGTCTACTTCCCGGTCGCCGACTTCGCAGCCTTCAACGAGGCCCGCGTCGAGGCCGGGGAAAAGACCTTCGTCAATGCGCGTAACGCCGCCGCCGGCTCCCTGCGCCAAAAAGACCCCGCAGAGACCGCCAAGCGTCCCCTCGCGATGGTCGCCCACGGCATCGGCTTCGTCGAGGCCGGGGATGAGTTCACCGAGCCGACCACCCAGATGGGCTGGTACGAGCAGCTGCGCGAGTGGGGCCTGCCCGTCTCGCCCTACACGCGCCTCCTGACGGGCCGAAAGGCCATCGAGAAGCGCATCGCCGAGATCGGCGCGGACCGCCACAGCCTGGTCCACGAGATCGACGGCGTCGTCGTCAAGATCAACGACCTGTCCCTCCAACGCTCTCTCGGCTCCACCTCGCGCACGCCGCGGTGGGCTGCCGCATACAAGTTCCCGCCCGAAGAGGTGCACACGCGCCTGCTCGACATCCGCGTGCAGGTGGGCCGCACGGGCCGCGTGACCCCCTACGGCGTCATGGAATCCGTGCTGGTCGCAGGCTCGAACGTCGCGCGCGCGACCCTGCACAACGCCCAGGAAGTCGCCCGTAAGGGCGTCCTCATCGGCGACCTCGTCGTCCTGCGTAAGGCCGGCGACGTCATCCCCGAGATCGTCGCCCCCGTCGAGGACGCGCGCAACGGCTCCGAACGCCCCTTCGTCATGCCCACGCAGTGCCCCTCCTGCGGGACTCCCCTCGTGCAGGAGAAGGAAGGCGACGTCGACCTGCGCTGCCCCAACAAGGGTGCCTGCCCCGCACAGATCACCGAGCGCCTCGCTCACGTCGGCGCGCGCAGCGCCCTGGACGTTGAGGGCCTCGGCGACGAATCCGCCCTGGCTATGACACAGCCCGACAACGACCGCGACGAGGTGGCCGCCGCACTGGTCGCCGGCCACAGTGTCACGCTGGAGGACGGCACCGTCCTTACGCTCGAGGGCGGACGCGAGCTACCCCACGGCGAGCAGATCACCCGCGCCGAAGAACTCCTGCCCGCCCCACAGGCCCCCGTCCTGCGCACCGAGGCCGCGCTCTTCGATGTGCGCGCCGAGGATCTGCGCGACGTCATGGTGTGGAAGCCCGTGAAACAGAAGGGCGAGGAAACCGGAGACTGGAAGCAGGTTCGCTATTTCTGGACGAAGGCCTACAAGCCCCGCAAGCTACGCGGCCAGACCGTCTTCGAACCGATTGAGCCGAGCGCCTCCAAAGGCACCGAGAAAATGCTCGCCGAGCTGGAGAAGGCCAAGAGTCAGCCCCTCGCGCGCGTCCTCGTCGCCCTGTCCATCCGCCACGTCGGCCCCACGGCGGCCCGCGCGCTCGCGGATACCTTCCGATCGATGGACGTCCTGCGCGCCGCCGCGGTCGAGGAGCTCTCCGCCGTCGAGGGAGTGGGCGAGGAAATCGGACGCTCCCTGCGCGACTGGTTCACGGTCGACTGGCACCTGGAGGTGCTGGAGGCGTGGGCGCGAGCGGGCGTGCGCATGGCCGACGAGGCGCCTGAGCCGGCCTCGGACGTGCTCGCGGGACTCACCATCGTCGTCTCGGGCGCGATGCCCGGCTACGACCGCGAGGGAGCCAAGGAAGCGATCACGTCGCGCGGCGGCAAGGCCGCGGGTTCCGTCTCGAAGAAGACTTCGCTCGTCGTCGCGGGACCCGGCGCGGGGTCGAAGGCCGCGAAGGCCGAGGCCCTGGGCGTCCCCGTCATCACCGAGCAGCAATTCGCGGACCTCCTTGAGGGAGGCCTGGCGGCCGTCGGCCTGTAACGAGGCCGGGGCGGGGTACTCAGACGAGGGGCTCGAAGGGGCCCAGGAGCACCTCGCCGACGCGGGTGAGCCACGAGCGCTTCTCCCACTCGTCGATAGCCAGGCGGCGGGCTGTCGTTAGGTCGTTCGCGAAGATCTCCTCCATACGCGCGGCCAGCGGGCGCGAATAGAACTGCAGGCAGACCTCGTAATTGCCACGCATCGACAGGCGATCAATGTTCGCCGTGCCAATCGTCGACCAGCGCCCATCCACCGTCATTGTCTTCGAGTGCACCATCGCGTGTTGGTACAACCAGATCTCCACGCCCTCGCGCAACAGCTCCCCGTAGTAGGGGCGCGCCACCCAGTCCGCCATGATGTGATTCGAAAACTCTGGGATCAGAACCTGAACGCGAACGCCCCGGCGTGCGGCGGCGATCAAGGACGCCAAGACCTCGTGATCCGGAATGAAATACGCCGTCGTAATCAACACGCGATCCGTCGCCCGCTCAATCGCGTCGATATACATGCCCCGAATCGGATAGAGCAGCGAATGCGGCAGGTTGAACTGCGCGGTCACGTCCGCGCTCCACGCGCGCGCCCCCTGATCGGGCAAAAACGGAGAATCAACGGGCCGGAAATGGTTCCAGAAATCAACGAAACCGTTCTCCAGCTCCCACACGGCCTCGCCCGTAATACGCACGTGCGTGTCACGCCACTCATTCGCGAAGGGATCACCAATGTTGTAGCCGCCCACGAAGCCGACGTTGCCGTCAACCACCAGGATCTTGCGGTGATCCTGGCCCGTGCGGCGAATATTGAGCGTAAAGAAACCCGACCGCAGGGTCGGGAACTTACGCACGTGCAGGTTCGGCATGTCAGGGAACTGGTAGAAACGCGGATCCTGGTTCAGGACGCCGAAACCGTCCCACACGCAAAACACCTCGACACCGCGCTCCGCGGCCGCGAGCAGCGCATTCTTGAACCGCTTCCCCCAGTAGTCAGAGCGCCAAATAAAAGTCTCGAAATAAATGTGATGCGTCGCCCCTTCAATGGCCTCCAGCATGTCCGCGTACAGGGAGGTTCCCTCCGTGTACGTGCGTGCCACGGTGTTGCCGATTGGTGTGTCGGCGGGAGGCAGCGTCGGGAAACCGTGCACGCCGCCGGGAATACGGGCGGTGCGCATGCGGTCAATCGCATGAACGGTCACGATAGCCGCCGCCTGGGCGGCAGCCACCGCAAGACCTACTTTTTTGACCACAGACCACGTCTGTCTGGTGAGTTGGCGTCGCTGTGAAAAGGTCATACGGGTAGGATGCCACACATGTCACGCATTAGTACTGACGAGGTCGCCCGCGTCGCGGGTCTGGCCCATATCGCATTGACCGACGAGGAAATCACGCGTTTCGCGGGTGAACTTGACGCAATCGCGGACGCCGTCTCGAAGGTGTCGGAGGTTGCCACACCCGAGGTTCCTGCCACGTCCCATCCGATTCCGCTGACCAACGTGTGGCGCGAGGACAAGGTCGGGCAGACCGTGGACCGCGACGAGGTACTCGCTCAGGCACCCGCCGCGCAGGACGGTATGTTCCTGGTTCCGCAGATTCTGGGGGAAGACTGATGAACGAGCTGCTGAAGAAGAGCGCCCTCGAGCTGGCGGACATGCTGGCCGACGGCCAGATCACCTCCGTCGAGCTGACCCAGGCGTGCCTGGACCGTATCGACGCCATTGAGGATCGCGTTAACGCCTTCATTACCGTCGACCGCGAGGGTGCGCTGGCGACCGCGGCTGACGTGGACGCGCGCCGCGCAGCGGGGGAGAGCCTGCACCGCCTGGCGGGCGTGCCCATCGCTGTCAAGGACAACGTGGTGACGCGCGGCCTGCGCACCACCTGCGCGTCGAAGATCCTGGGTGATTGGGAGCCTCCCTACGACGCGACCGTCACCACCAAGATCAAGGAAGCTGGCCTGCCCATCGTCGGCAAGACCAACATGGACGAGTTCGCCATGGGGTCGTCCACCGAGCACTCCGCGTTCGGCGCGACCAAGAACCCGTGGGACACCGAGCGTATCCCCGGTGGTTCCGGCGGCGGCTCGGCCGCGGCTGTTGCGGCCTACATGGTGCCCCTGGCCCTCGGTTCCGACACGGGCGGCTCGATCCGCCAGCCCGCGTTCGTGACCGGCACGGTCGGCGCGAAGCCCACCTACGGCGCGGTGTCGCGTTACGGCCTGGTGGCCATGGCCTCGTCCCTGGACCAGATCGGCCCCGTCACCCGCACGGTCGCCGACGCGGCCGCCCTGACTGAGCTGATCGGCGGCTACGACCCCCACGACTCGACCTCCCTGAACGAGCCGGTTCCCGCGCTCACACAGGCCGTCGAGGCCGTCGCCGCGCAGGGTTCCATGAAGGGGCTGAAGGTCGGCGTCGTCAAGGAGCTGAGCGGCGAGGGCTACCAACAGGACGTCATCGACGCCTTCAACGCCACCGTCGAGAAGCTGCGCGAGGCCGGCGCTGAGATCGTCGAGGTCTCCTGCCCGCACCTGGAATACTCGCTGGGTGCCTACTACCTGATCATGCCCGCCGAGGTCTCCTCGAATCTGGCCCGCTTCGACGGCATGCGCTACGGCATCCGTGTCGAGCCCACCGAGGGGCCCGTGACCGCCGAGCGCGTCATGGCCGCCACCCGCGAGGCTGGCTTCGGTGACGAGGTCAAACGCCGCATCATCCTGGGCACGCACGTGCTTTCGGCCGGCTACTACGATGCCTACTACGGCAGCGCGCAGAAGGTGCGCACGCTCATCCAGCGCGACTTCGACGCGGTGTTCGAGCAGGTCGACGTCCTCGTGTCCCCGACGGCCCCCGAGACGGCCTTCAAGTTCGGCGAGAAGACCTCCGACCCGCTGGCCATGTACCTCTACGACGTCGCGACGATCCCCGCGAACCTTGCGGGTATCCCCGGCATGAACGTGCCCAACGCGGTGTCCTCCGAGGGCCTGCCCATCGGCTTCCAGGTGCTGGCCCCCGCGCGCGGCGACCTGGTCATGTACAAGGTGGCGTCCCTGGTTGAGGCGCTCAGCGACGACGTCGCGGGTCAGTGCCCCGCAGCTAACTGGGAGGAAAAGTGATGACTGAGCTCATGGATTACGACGAGGCGGCCCGCCGCTTCGACCCGGTTCTCGGCATTGAGGTGCACGTCGAGCTGGGCACCACAACCAAGATGTTCGACGCCGCCCCCAACGCGTTTGGTGGCGACCCGAACACCTACGTGACCCCCGTGTCGCTGGGTCTGCCCGGCTCCCTGCCGGTCGTCAACCACAAGGCCGTCGAATACGCCATCAAGATCGGCCTGGCCCTGAACTGCGAGATCGCGGAGTACTGCCGTTTCGCGCGTAAGAACTACTTCTACCCGGACCTGACGAAGGCCTTCCAGACCTCTCAGTCTGACGAGCCGATCGCGCACGACGGGTACGTCGACGTCGAGCTTGAGGACGGCACCATGTTCCGCGTGCAGATTGAGCGCGCACACATGGAAGAGGATGCGGGCAAGAACACGCACATCGGTGGCGCTGACGGTCGTATCCAGGGCGCGGACCACTCGCTCGTGGACTACAACCGTGCGGGCGTGCCGCTCGTGGAGATCGTGACCCGCCCGATTGAGGGCGCCGGCGAGCGCGCGCCCGAGGTGGCCGCCGCCTACGTGCAGGCCCTGCGCGACATCTTCCGTGCCCTCGACGTGTCCGAGGCCCGCATGGAGCGCGGCAACGTGCGCGCCGACATCAACGTCTCGCTGCGCCCGACACCCGAGTCCCCCCTGGGGACGCGCACCGAGACGAAGAACGTGAACTCCTTCCGCGGTATCGCGTCGGCCGTGCGCTACGAGATGCAGCGCCAGGCCCAGATCCTGGCCGATGGCGGCACGATCCTGCAGGAGACCCGCCACTACCACGAGGAGGACGGCTCCACGTCGTCCGGCCGTGAGAAGTCGGATTCCGAGGACTACCGCTACTTCCCCGAACCTGACCTGGTGCCGATCCGCCCGGATCGCGCGTGGGTCGAGGAACTGCGAGCCTCGCTGCCGGAACTCCCCGTCGCCAAGCGCCGCCGCCTGCGCTCCGAATGGGGGTATGCGGACATGGAGATGCGCGACGTCATCAACGCCGGTGCCCTCGAACTCATCGAGGCCACGGTTGCCGCTGGCTGCGATCCCGCCTCCGCCCGCAAGTGGTGGATGGGTGAGATCTCGCGCCGCGCCAAGGAGCGCGAAGTCTCCCTCGACGAGGCCGGGGTCAGCCCCGCGCAGGTCGCCGAGCTCCAGGGTCTCATCGACTCTGGCCGCATCAACGACAAGCTGGCACGTCAGGCCCTCGAAGGCGTCCTCGCGGGCGAAGGCGACCCGACGCAGGTCGTCGAGGCCCGAGGCCTCGAGGTCGTCTCCGACGACGGCGCTCTGACGGCGGCCGTCCAGGAAGCCCTGGACGCCCACCCCGACATCGTCGCGAAGATCAAGGGCGGCAAGGTCCAGGCGGCCGGCGCCCTCGTCGGCGCGGTCATGAAGGCCACCCGCGGGCAGGCTGACGCCGCCCGCGTGCGCGAGCTGATCATGGAGATGGTCGGTGCCTGAGGTTTACCCTCGCGAGCCTCACGGGGGGCCGGGATCACGTGCGATCCCGGCCCCCCGTCGCATCCCGGCGACGCTTCCACCCGGGGGAGGACAACAGCGCGAGCACCCCGGCCTCGTCAATGAGCGTTCTCTCATGTCCACGTTGTGACCTTCCCCTACCGGCGTCATGCCAAACTTCCCTAGGATGAACAACTGAGGACAGCCGGGCCACCTGGCCAGGCGCCCAACGAAAGGACAGACATGCGCACTTCGCCGTCGTACACCGCCTCATACCGCATCGAGGTGGATGAGAAGATCACCTCGATCGCGTCGATCGTCGACGCGGTCTCCGCCACCGGAGCGGAGATTAAAGGCCTCGACGTGGCCGACTCCGACCGGGGGCGCATCACCATGGACCTCACCTGCGACATGCGCGATTCCGAGCACCGCCGCGAAGTGCGCGACGCCATCAACTCCCTGCCCGGTGTCTCCGCCGACTCCGTCTCCGACCAAACCTTCATGAGCCACATCGGCGGCAAGGTCGAAATCCACTCCAAGGTGCCGCTGCGTAACCGCGACGACCTCTCCCGCGCCTACACGCCCGGCGTCGCCCGCGTGTGTACCGCCATCCACGACATGCCTCAGAAGGCCCACCTGCTCACCATGAAGGCCAACACGGTCGCGGTCGTCTCCGACGGCACCGCCGTGCTCGGCCTGGGTGACATCGGCCCCGAGGCCGCCCTGCCCGTCATGGAAGGCAAGGCCGTCCTATTCAAGGAATTCGGTGGCGTCGACGCCTGGCCCGTCGTCCTGGACACCAAGGACACCGAAGAGATCATCTCCATCGTCAAGGCCATCGCCCCCGCCTACGGCGGCATCAACCTCGAGGACATCTCGGCACCCCGCTGCTTCGAGATCGAAGAGCGCCTGCGCGCCGAACTCGACATCCCCGTCTTCCACGACGACCAACACGGCACCGCCATCGTCGTCCTCTCCGCGCTCATCAACGCGCTCAAGATCGTGAACAAGAAGATCGAAGACGTGCGCATCGTCGTCTCCGGCGTCGGTGCCGCCGGCAACGCGATCATCCGCCTCCTGCTCGCCCAGGGCGCGCGCGACATCATCGGCTGCGGCCGCGACGGCGCGCTGTCCGGCGACGCCACCGAAGGCATGCACCCCTCTCGCAAGGCCCTGGCCGAAGCGACCAACCCCCGCCACGTCCACGGCTCCCTCAAGGATGTCCTCAAGGGTGCCGACGTCTTCATCGGCGTCTCTCACGGCAACATCCTCGAGCCCTCCGACATCGAGACGATGGCCGATGATGCCATCGTCTTCGCGCTGGCCAACCCCACGCCCGAGGTCGACCCCATCGGTGCCGGCAAGTACGCCGCCGTCGTCGCGACCGGCCGCAGTGACTACCCGAACCAGATCAACAACGTCCTGGCGTTCCCCGGTCTCTTCCGCGGGCTCCTCGACGCCAAGGTCAAGGAGATCACCACCGAGGTCCTGCGCGTGGCCGCAAACGCCATCGCGTCCGTCATCTCCGAGGACGAACTCAACCCGTCCTACATCATCCCCGGCGCCTTCGATAAGCGCGTCGCCCCCGCTGTCTCCAAGGCCGTACGCCGCGCCGTGCGTGATCTGCCGACCGTGGACATCCCGGTTCAGCCTGATATGGGTGTGAGCTGAGTTTCTTTTTGGGGTGTTTGGCGGGCCTGATTGCGTTGTTGTGGCGTGGTTGGGTCCGCTTTTTTGTTGTGGTGTGTGGGGGTGGTGGGGTGGTTTTTGTTGTGTTGTGGGGGTTTGTGGGGTGTGTGTTGGGGGTCATAGTGGTTTGGTTTGACTTTGGTGTGGGGGGTGTGTAGATTATTCACCTGTCGCCGCGAGCTTGTTTGTGGGTTTGTGGTGGTGGTTCACTGCTTTGGTGGCTGGCCTGTTGTGGTTGGTTGTTGGGGTGTGTGGGTGTTGTTTGTGAACTCGATAGTGTGTTTGTTTGTTTTTTATGCCTGTTTTTTGTTTTTGAGTGTTTTTGGTTGGGATTGCTGGCTGGCCTGGTTTGTTTGGTTGGTTGGTTTTTCTGGGCTTTAACGTTTTTGTTTTTGTTCGGAGAGTTTGATCCTGGCTCAGGACGAACGCTGGCGGCGTGCTTAACACATGCAAGTCGAACGCTGAAGACCTGGCTTTTGTTGGGTTGGATGAGTGGCGAACGGGTGAGTAACACGTGAGTAACCTGCCCTCTTCTTTGGGATAACGCCCGGAAACGGGTGCTAATACTGGATATTCACTGGCCTTCGCATGGGGGTTGGTGGAAAGGTTTGTTCTGGTGGGGGATGGGCTCGCGGCCTATCAGCTTGTTGGTGGGGTGATGGCCTACCAAGGCTTTGACGGGTAGCCGGCCTGAGAGGGTGACCGGTCACATTGGGACTGAGATACGGCCCAGACTCCTACGGGAGGCAGCAGTGGGGAATATTGCACAATGGGCGAAAGCCTGATGCAGCGACGCCGCGTGAGGGATGGAGGCCTTCGGGTTGTAAACCTCTTTCGCTCATGGTCAAGCCGCAACTGTGGGTTGTGGTGAGGGTAGTGGGTAAAAAGCGCCGGCTAACTACGTGCCAGCAGCCGCGGTAATACGTAGGGCGCGAGCGTTGTCCGGAATTATTGGGCGTAAAGGGCTTGTAGGCGGTTGGTCGCGTCTGCCGTGAAATTCTCTGGCTTAACTGGGGGCGTGCGGTGGGTACGGGCTGACTTGAGTGCGGTAGGGGAGACTGGAACTCCTGGTGTAGCGGTGGAATGCGCAGATATCAGGAAGAACACCGGTGGCGAAGGCGGGTCTCTGGGCCGTTACTGACGCTGAGGAGCGAAAGCGTGGGGAGCGAACAGGATTAGATACCCTGGTAGTCCACGCTGTAAACGTTGGGCACTAGGTGTGGGGGCCACCCGTGGTTTCTGCGCCGTAGCTAACGCTTTTAAGTGCCCCGCCTGGGGAGTACGGCCGCAAGGCTAAAAACTCAAAAGGAATTGACGGGGGCCCGCACAAGCGGCGGAGCATGCGGATTAATTCGATGCAACGCGAAGAACCTTACCAAGGCTTGACATGCACGGCGGCACTGCAGAGATGTGGTGGCATTTGGTTGGTCGTGTGCAGGTGGTGCATGGTTGTCGTCAGCTCGTGTCGTGAGATGTTGGGTTAAGTCCCGCAACGAGCGCAACCCTTGCCCTATGTTGCCAGCACGTGATGGTGGGGACTCGTGGGGGACTGCCGGGGTTAACTCGGAGGAAGGTGGGGATGACGTCAAATCATCATGCCCCCTTATGTCTTGGGCTTCACGCATGCTACAATGGTTGGTACAGAGGGTTGCGATACTGTGAGGTGGAGCGAATCCCTAAAAGCCAGTCTCAGTTCGGATTGGGGTCTGCAACTCGACCCCATGAAGGTGGAGTCGCTAGTAATCGCAGATCAGCAACGCTGCGGTGAATACGTTCTCGGGCCTTGTACACACCGCCCGTCACGTCACGAAAGTTGGTAACACCCGAAGCCCATGGCCTAACCGCGTTTGTGGGGGGAGTGGTCGAAGGTGGGATTGGCGATTGGGACGAAGTCGTAACAAGGTAGCCGTACCGGAAGGTGCGGCTGGATCACCTCCTTTCTAGGGAGCCCAGTTTTGTGGGGAACAGTCAGTGCTGGCCTGTTGTGGGTGTGTTGGTTGTTTTCTTGTGCTCGCATGTGTTCATCACTGTTTGTTGGTGGTGGGTGTGGGTGCGTTTTGGGTTGGGCATAAGAGTTTGAAGCGAATGAGCACACTGTCGGGTTCACGTTCAACACCGTGTGAGCGTCCGCCGGTGACGGTGGTTGCCTGCGCATAGCCTGGCCTGAGTTTGAGTGGTTTGGGTGTGGGTGTGTGTGGTGGGTTGTTTGTGATTTGTATAGTGGTTGCGAGCATATTTGTTCTGTACTGTTTTTTGTGTTTTGTTTAGTTTTGTTGGGCATTCGGTGGATGCCTTGGCATCAAGAGCTGATGAAGGACGTTGCGGCCTGCGATATGCCTCGGGGAGTTGGCGAGCGAGCGTTATTATCCGAGGGTGTCCGAATGGGGGAACCTAACCTGGGTTGTGCTGGGTTACCATCATCTGAACGTGTATAGGGTGGTGGGGGGGAACGCGGGGAAGTGAAACATCTTAGTACCCGTAGGAGAAGATATTCCGTGAGTAGTGGCGAGCGAAAGCGGAGGAGGCTAAACCAGATGCGTGTGAGAGGCGGCGGCTGTTGCGTGTTTGGTGTTGTGGGGCCATGTTGGATCCTTCTGCCGGGGGGTCGCATTGCATGTTGTTGGGAGTTGAACAGTCTGGGATGGCTGACCGTAGAGCGTGAGAGTCGTGTAGGTGGACCGGTGGCGTGTGGTGTGGATGTGGTGCCCGAGTAGTGCGGGACTCGTGAAATCTCGTGTGAATCTGCCAAGACCACTTGGTAAGCCTAAATACTACTTGATGACCGATAGTGCATAGTACCGTGAGGGAATGGTGAAAAGTACCCCGGGAGGGGAGTGAAATAGTACCTGAAACCGTGTGCCTGTAAGCCGTCAGAGCCTTGTGGGGTGATGGCGTGCCTTTTGAAGAATGAGCCTGCGAGTTAGTGATACGTGGCGTGCTTAACCCGTGTGGGGTATGCGTAGCGAAAGCGAGTCTGAAAGATGGCGTTTGTCGCGTGTTCTAGACCCGAAGCGGGGTGATCTACCCATGGTCAGGTTGAAGCAGAGGTAAGACTGTGTGGAGGACCGAACCCACCAGGGTTGAAAACCTGGGGGATGAACTGTGGGTAGGGGTGAAAGGCCAATCAAACTCCGTGATAGCTGGTTCTCCCCGAAATGCATTTAGGTGCAGCGTTGCGTGGTCCCTGGTGGAGGTAGAGCTACTGGATGGCCGATGGGCCCTGTGGGTTACTGACGTCAGCCAAACTCCGAATGCCATTAGGTGTAGCGTGGCAGTGAGACTGCGGGGGATAAGCTTCGTAGTCGAGAGGGAAACAGCCCAGATCATCAGCTAAGGCCCCTAAGCGTGCGCTAAGTGGGAAAGGATGTGGAGTCGCGGTGACAACCAGGAGGTTGGCTTAGAAGCAGCCATCCTTGAAAGAGTGCGTAATAGCTCACTGGTCAAGTGGTTCTGCGCCGACAATGTAGCGGGGCTCAAGCGTACCGCCGAAGCTGTGGCAGCAACACGTGTGGCTGGCGCCAGTTTATTGGTTGTTGGTGTGTTGTTGGGTAGGGGAGCGTCCTGCATGAGGTGAAGCCTGGAGGTGACTTCTGGTGGATTGTGTGGGAGTGAGAATGCAGGCATGAGTAACGAATCTGCGGTGGGAATCCGCAGCGCCGATTGACTAAGGGTTCCAGGGCTAGGTTTATCCGCCCTGGGTTAGTCGGGTCCTAAGGCGAGGCCGACAGGCGTAGTCGATGGACAACCAGTTGATATTCTGGTACCAGGTTGTGACCGCCCATGCTGAGGTCATTGTGCTAACCAATTTGCCCGCGCCTCCGCATAACCTCCGGGTTGCGTGGTGTGTGTGGGTCTTGGGGTCCCGGTGATGGTAGGCAAGCGTGTTAACAGGGGTGACGCAGACAGGTAACTGCAGTGCGCCGATGGTTGTGCGTATTTAAGGTTGTGGCCCGCCCTTCAGGTAAATCCGGGGGGCATAATGGGTGAGGACTGATGAGGGACACACGCGTGTGTGGACTTGTGGTGATCCTATGCTGCCGAGAAAAGCCTCGACGTGAGGGCATGACCTGCCCGTACCCTAAACCGACTCAGGTGGTCAGGTAGAGTATACCGAGGCGTTCGAGTGAATCGTGGTTAAGGAACTCGGCAAAATTCCTCCGTAACTTCGGGATAAGGAGGACCCCGTGACTTGCTCCCGCCGTGCGTGGGTGTTGGGTTGTGGGGTCGCAGAGAATAGGGAGAAGCGACTGTTTATCAAAAACACAGGTGCGTGCGAAGCCGTAAGGCGATGTATACGCACTGACGCCTGCCCGGTGCTGGAAGGTTAAGAGGAACCGTTAACATTCTTTGTGGGTGTGAAGCGGTGAATTTAAGCCCCAGTAAACGGCGGTGGTAACTATAACCATCCTAAGGTAGCGAAATTCCTTGTCGGGTAAGTTCCGACCTGCACGAATGGCGTAACGACTTCTCCGCTGTCTCAACCGCGAACTCGGTGAAATTGCAGTACGAGTAAAGATGCTCGTTTCGCGCAGAAGGACGGAAAGACCCCGGGACCTTTACTATAGCTTGGTATTGGTGTTCGCTTGGACTTGTGTAGGATAGGTGGGAGACTGTGAAGCTGCCGCGCCAGCGGTGGTGGAGTCGTCGTTGAAATACCATTCTGGTTTAAGCGGTCACCTTAACCTTGGCCCGTGATCCGGGTTGGGGACAGTGCCTGGTGGGTAGTTTAACTGGGGCGGTTGCCTCCTAAAATGTAACGGAGGCGCTCAAAGGTTCCCTCAGCCTGGTTGGTAATCAGGTGGCGAGTGCAAGTGTACAAGGGAGCTTGACTGTGAGACCGACGGGTCGAGCAGGTGCGAAAGCAGGAACTAGTGATCCGGCCATGGCACGTGGGTGCGTGGTCGCTCAACGGATAAAAGGTACCCCGGGGATAACAGGCTGATCTTGCCCAAGAGTCCATATCGACGGCATGGTTTGGCACCTCGATGTCGGCTCGTCGCATCCTGGGGCTGGAGTTGGTCCCAAGGGTTGGGCTGTTCGCCCATTAAAGCGGTACGCGAGCTGGGTTCAGAACGTCGTGAGACAGTTCGGTCCCTATCCTCTGTGCGCGCAGGAAATTTGAGGAGGGCCGTCCCTAGTACGAGAGGACCGGGATGGACGAACCTCTGGTGTGCCAGTTGTACCGCCAGGTGCATGGCTGGTTAGCTACGTTCGGAAGGGATAACCGCTGAAAGCATCTAAGCGGGAAGCCTGCTCCAAGATGAGGTTTCCACGCCCCCCGTGGGGTGAGAGGCCCCCGCCAGACGAGCGGGTTGATAGGCCAGAGGTGGAAGCACCGCGAGGTGCTCGCGAGCCGACTGGTACTAATGGGCCAACACTAAACAACAAACACCCTCACCAACGCGTGCGGGTGCAACAAAAAGCAGTCAACAATCAACTGCCGCAACCACTATACGAACCACGATCAACCCACACCCCCACACAAGCAAACAGCGGGGGGACAGTGTTGAACACATAGTCTTGTGGTGGTCACAGCACCGGGGAAACGCCCAGCAACATTCCGAACCTGGAAGCTAAGCCCGGCAGCG